>OJCW01000287.1_pt1 | contig 19080 bp, 16 predicted proteins | sample 1592461 | NCBI WGS metagenome assembly OJCW01 (sample SAMN05416884, study PRJEB24817) | seawater metagenome | isolation source: Sea water | place: Canada:Atlantic | collected 2013-11 | reverse complement strand
ACGAGATTCCTCTACGTCTCGTGGGCTCGGAGATGTGTATAAGAGACAGGCGTGACACTAAATAGCCAAGATGAATTTGGTGAAATAGCGAGTAGCTTTAATACCATGATGGATAGAATTGTTGAATTTATTGCGACCATTTCTACTATTGGCGCTTCATTAGATAATGCAACAGAAAATACCCTAACCGCATGTATGGCCGCTAAAGGACAAGTAAACGGTACCCAAGATGAGTTATCTAATGCCACAGCCTCTATTGAACAAATGACCAAAGCAGTTGAAATTACTCAAGAACATACCGAAGAGACGATTACGGTGAGTAAAGGCGCTGATTCACACGCAGCAAATAATGTAAATGTTGTTAAAAAATCCGCATTACAAATAAAGCAGCTAGCAGAAGCGATTAATGATTCTGCCGATCAAATGCATGTTTTACGAGAACATGGCCAACAAATAGATTCCGTGTTAACGGTCATAAAAGCTGTTGCTGAACAAACAAACTTACTTGCCCTAAATGCAGCAATAGAAGCGGCAAGAGCTGGCGAACAAGGAAGAGGCTTTGCTGTTGTTGCCGATGAAGTTAGATCGTTAGCGCAGCGCACTCAAGAATCTACAGTAGAAATTGAAACTGTCATAGCAAATATAAGACAAGCAACAGATGAAGCGGCTGCACAAATGAGAAACAATGCACTACTTGCCGATGAAGGAGCTGAAGCGATTAAAGCAACAGAAACCAGTCTGTGCGTAATTATGGGATCATTTTCCGATATTATCAGTAAAAATGAATTTATTAATGATAATCAAGGCGAGCAATTACAAGCCGTTAACGGTGTTAATAATATAATGACTCAAATTTTTTCTTTGTCACAAAAAAGTAAAGATACCACCGAGTTAGTACTTGGTAATGCAAAAGATGTTGAGGTACTTAGTCTTAAATTAAAATCCGCATTAACGCAATTCTGCTATTAGCAGCAGAGAATATTCAACTACAGCATGGCTGTATACAGTCATCACTTAGTTAAAACATCATAAAAGCCTGATCTTGATCAAATACCTGAGTAGTTTACTCGGGTACTATAATGTCATTAATTTGGTTTATTGGAGTATATTATGGGTTGTTGTGGCGGATGTGGTGGTGAAGATCATCAAGATAAAAAAGATCAAGAAGTAGAGCAAACGACAGAAAATAAAGAAGAAAAAAACGAGGAGTAAGCACTTCCTCCTAGCGTTAGCAGTAACTCATAAATAGTTACTGCTTTTTTTTGCCTTTTATTTAGTCGGGCAAAAAGCCATAGCTCCCCATCAGCACTTATACGTTACTTTAAAGTTCTTGCTTATCAAGCAAGCCTCACGTTAGAATCGACCTAGTTAAGTATTGCTCCTTTGGTAATCCTTAACCCAATACTTGTCGGAGTGCCAAAGGCTGAGATCGCGAAAGCGGGATCCGTAAAACCTGATCAGATTAATATCTGCGTAGGAAACAAGAAAGAATATAAAGAAAATGTTATTAACAACACTTCATTAAATTCTCTTTTGCCGAAAGCTCCGCCTATTTTTTATCTTTTTCTGACTTTATTTTAAATAAAGCATAAAAACAAAAACAAGGTGCGATCATGACCAACTCAGTAAACATAGAGAAAAAACCACAAACAAGACGTGAAAAGCGTGATGCCGCAGAAGCTTTTTTAAAAAACGTTTCTGATCAATCTTTCCCAAATTCCCAAAAAGTTTATGTCCAAGGAGAAATTCACGATATTCAAGTAGGAATGCGTGAAATTACCTTAACCGATACCTTAGTAAGCGGTAGCAAAGACAATCCCTTGTATGAAAAAAATGAGCCGCTTTGTGTTTATGATACTTCTGGCTTTTATACTGATGAAAGTGTAGATATTGATGTACATAAGGGTATTCCGCGTTTGCGTGAATCATGGATTGATAAACGCGGCGATGTCGAATTTTTAACATCTAACAGCTCGAGCTATGCTCAACAACGTCTTGCCGATGAAGGGGTAGATCATATTCGCTTTGAACATTTGCCTAAAATGCGCATTGCTAAAAAAGGCAAAAACGTAACGCAAATGCACTATGCTCGCCAAGGTATCATCACTCCAGAAATGGAATATATTGCCATTCGCGAAAATCTAAAGCGTGAGCAAGTAAAAGATGAAATTTTACTGCAACAGCATAAAGGCGAATCTTTCGGTGCGAGTATTCCTGATCAAATCACACCTGAATTCGTCCGTGACGAAGTCGCGCGTGGCCGTGCAATTATTCCGGTAAACATTAACCACCCAGAATGTGAGCCTATGATCATCGGCCGTAACTTTTTAATAAAAGTTAATGCCAATATCGGTAATTCTGCTGTTACTTCAAGCATTGAAGAAGAAGTTGAAAAACTTGTTTGGTCTGCCAAATGGGGCGCAGATACGGTAATGGATTTATCTACTGGTCGTAACATTCATGAAACACGCGAATGGATCATGCGTAACTCACCTGTACCCATTGGAACCGTGCCAATTTATCAAGCATTAGAAAAAGTAAACGGCGTTGCTGAAGATCTTACTTGGGAAATTTTTCGAGACACCTTAATTGAACAAGCAGAACAAGGTGTTGATTACTTTACTATTCATGCGGGTGTACTCTTACGCTATGTTCCTATGACAGCTAAGCGTGTTACCGGTATTGTTTCACGTGGTGGCTCAATAATGGCTAAATGGTGTTTAGCGCACCATAAAGAAAACTTCCTTTACACCCATTTTGAAGACATATGTGAAATATTAAAACAATATGATGTGTCATTTTCACTAGGTGATGGATTACGCCCTGGTTCAGTAGCTGATGCTAATGATGAAGCACAATTTGCTGAATTACATACTTTAGGTGAGTTGACCAAAATAGCCTGGAAACATGATGTACAAACTATTATAGAAGGCCCTGGCCATGTTCCCCTGCATATGATTAAAGAAAATATGGAAGAACAAATCGAACACTGTGGTGAAGCCCCTTTCTATACTTTAGGGCCACTAACAACCGATATTGCACCTGGTTATGATCATATTACCTCTGGCATCGGTGCAGCTAATATCGGTTGGTACGGTTGTGCCATGCTATGTTATGTAACACCAAAAGAGCATTTAGGTTTACCTAATAAAGAAGATGTAAAAGAAGGTCTAATTACCTACAAAATTGCGGCTCATGCCGGTGATTTAGCTAAAGGTCACCCTGGTGCACAAATTCGCGATAATGCCATGAGCAAAGCACGCTTTGAATTTCGTTGGTATGATCAATTTAACATTGGATTAGACCCTGAAACTGCTCGTACTTACCATGATGAAACCTTGCCACAAGAGTCCGGTAAAGTAGCGCACTTCTGCTCTATGTGTGGACCAAAGTTTTGCTCAATGAAAATATCACAAGAAGTACGTGATTACGCAGCTGATCTTGATAAGAATGCAATCAAAATTCAATTACTTGATGAAACAGTAACATTAACTTCTGACGAAGCCATTGAACAAGCCATGCAAGAAAAGTCAGCTGAATTTAAAGCAACAGGTAGTGAAATCTACCAACTTGCTGAATAGTCACGGCGGATAAAGCATGAATATTGCCATTGTTGGCGCAGGATTGATGGGGCGACTACTCGCCCTATCACTATTGAGACAAAAGCTACCCCAACTAAGTGAATCAAATAAGGTAACCATTACCTTATTTGATAAAGACTGTAAGCTTGCTCATAACAGTGCGGCTTATGCAGCCGCAGGATTATTAACACCCTTAGGTGAATCACTTCATTGTGAACCTAATATAGTCAGCATGGGTTTTGAATCACTGCGCCTATGGCCAATATTACTTGACAGTTTGGATGAATATACAACCTTTCAACAAACTGGCGCAATTATGATCAGCCATGAGCAGGATAAAGGTGATTATCAACGCTTTGTTAGACACCTAAAAAATAATTATCCAGAGCATCATTTACACGCACTAAATAGAGAAGAACTGCTCGCACTAGAGCCTGAAATAGGACGAAGCTTTAATCAAGGTTTATACCTGCCAGAAGAAGGGCAAATAGGTAATCGTCGTTTATTAGTAGCATTACGAAAACAACTAGAAAAAGAAAGTCAGCATGAAGCTGTCGGTAATCAGCTGAAATGGTTAAGTGAGTGTCAGGTCATAGCAATCGATAGTGACACCAGCAACACTGATCATAAAAGCACAGTAAATTATCTGTACCAAGGGACTAAACATAGTCAAGATTTTGATTTAGTGATTGATTGTCGTGGTATAGGAGCAACAAGTAAACACAGTGATAATACTTGCGCCCCGCTGAATGACCTTCGCTCGGTACGAGGTGAATTATTTCAGTTATTTGCACCCAATGTAAATATTTCAAGACCTGTAAGGTTAATGCATCCAAGATACCAGCTTTATATTGCCCCCAAAGGCAAAGGCTTTTATGTTGTTGGGGCAACTGAAATTGAAAGCGATGATAGCTCGCCAATGACAGTGCGCTCAGCAATGGAGTTATTAAGCGCTGCTTATAGTGTTCATCCAGGGTTTGCAGAAGCTAATATCCGCCAACATATCAGTCAATGTCGACCTGCATTTAGTGATAATCAGCCCAAAATTAGCGTGGTGAATACAAATAATCAAAATCGATTAATTCAGGTAAATGGTTTATTTCGCCATGGTTTTTTAATTGCGCCTGTCGTCCTTAAACAAGTACTAGCATTGGTAGCGGAAATTAGACAACAAAGCCCCTGTCTCACCAATTTATCAGATGTAAAACTTCCTTATAACGAACTGCTACCGGTTGACTTTATTACTGTTAAAAATAATGACAAAAAAGAAGTAATTTAATGAATATTCATATTAACGGAAAAGCCTACTCGCTAGGTGATGAATCCCACATTAGTATCAGCACGGCATTAGCATTGCACTTTACTGAGCCACAGCAAAGTACATTTGCTGTGGCACTTAATAGTGATTTTGTCGGTAAAGCAGATTATGACACCACCATGATAAGAAGTGGTGATAGCCTTGATGTACTCATGCCAATACAAGGAGGTTGATCATGTCACTTAATATTTATGGACAACAACTCGATAGCCGTTTACTTATTGGGAGCGCCTTATATCCCTCTCCACAAGTGATGAAAGAAGCCATTTTAGCCAGTGACTCACAAGTCGTTACGCTATCGCTGAAACGTCAAAATCCAACAGAGAAATCTGGCCAACAAATATGGCATTATTTACAAGAAGTAGTTAGTGAAGTGAATGGTCACTTACTGCCTAACACTGCAGGATGTAAAACAGCGAAAGAAGCTGTAACACTTGCAAAAATGAGCCGAGAGATTTTTAACACTGACTGGCTCAAACTGGAAGTGATAGGCGACGATTACAATTTACAACCTGACCCCATTGAGCTATTAAGTGCCGCCGAGGAATTAATTAATGATGGCTTTAAAGTACTGCCTTACTGCACAGATGACTTAGTTTTATGCCAACGGTTATATGATTTGGGTTGTCAGGTAATTATGCCGTGGGCATCCCCTATTGGTACAGGTAAAGGGTTAATGAACCCTTATAACTTAGAAACCATCCGTTTACGTTTACCCGATGCAACATTAATTTTGGATGCCGGAATCGGTAAACCTTCTGATGCTTGTTTGGCAATGGAGATGGGCTATGACGGCATTTTACTCAATTCAGCAGTCGCACTTTCTGATAACCCCGTGTTAATGGCAAAAGCGTTTAGCAAAGCCTTACAAGCAGGCGAGCAAGGTTATGTTGCTGGTGTAATGCAGCAAAGACAAACAGCTCACCCGAGTACTCCAACGCTAGACACGCCTTTCTGGCTACAACAATAAAATTAATAGCATCATAATGACAAATCAAAAGTTAACACACACAATAGAAAACAAAGCTATGCAAAAGCCAATTATTTGGACCATCTCTGGCAGCGACTGCTCCGGTGGTGCAGGCATAGCCGCAGACATTAAAACAGGTCATGCGCTATCTGTAGAGATTTGTCATTTAATCACCGCTAATACCGTACAAAACTCAAACAACTTATTGTCTGTAAATGCTGTTCCCATTGATTTATTACAACAACAGGTTGAGGTGTTAGCCTCTGATAAGCCCCCTTTAGTGATTAAGATTGGTTTAATAGTAACGGTTGAGCAAGTTCTTTGGTTGGCACAAACCTTAAGCCAATTAAAACTGAACAATCCATCATTAATCACTGTTTATGATCCAGTAGGGCAAGCGAGTGTGGGCGGAATTTTCTCCTCGCTAACCCTTGATGAGTTAACACCACTATTAAGACTAATTGATATTATTACCCCCAATATAATTGAAGCTAATAGCCTCGCTAAAACAACAAATAATACCAGTGTAGAAGGGCTAGCAAGCAACATTCATCAAAATTTTGCCATCAGCTCCGTCATCATTAAAGGCGGTCATAGCGATGATAACGCTAATTGCTTAGATTTTTGTTATCACCAATTAAACCAGCTCAAGCAAGAAAACCAAGATAAGCATAAAAAACCTATTTGCTATCAACTTAGTTCTCCGCGGCTCAATAGCCACTATAGTCATGGTGGTGGTTGTAGTTTTGCTAGTGCGCTTTCGGCATTTTTAGCTCACGGTTATTTATTACGGGATGCCTTCACTTTAAGCAAAGCTTTTATTAATGAAGGTTTAGCAGTGACTATACCAATAAGCGCTGCAAAAAATCATCAATATTATGGTGCTTTCGAGCAATCCTCATGGCCGCAAAAGGCACAATACTTTCCACAGGTAAGTGACGAATTGATGGAGCAGTATAAATATTTACCAAGCTTTAACGATCTCGCTTTAAACGGGGAAAAGTTAGGCCTCTACCCCGTAATCGACTCATTGTATTGGCTTAAGCGGTTATTGCCCTTAGGACTAAAAATCATTCAGCTGCGTGTAAAAAACCTTGCCCAAAGTGATTTAGAACAACTGATTATTGATGCCGTGGCGCTCGCCAAAGATTATGATACCAGATTATTTATTAACGATTACTGGCAGTTAGCAATCAAGCATGGTGCTTATGGTGTCCACATTGGTCAAGAAGATTTAACCGATGCTGATTTAGCACAGATCCAACAAGCTGGCCTACGCTTGGGCATTAGCACTCACGGTTGTTATGAATTTTTGCTAGCCCAGCAATTGAACCCCTCGTATTTAGCCATTGGCGCAATATTTCCAACCAACACTAAAGATATGACAGGACAAATCCAGGGGGTTGATAATTTAAAGCAATTATTAAGCTTAAGAAGAAAACAGGATAATAAGCACTTTATCCCCGTGGTTGCTATAGGTGGTATTAACCTTAAACGCGCACCTGAAGTGTTAGCAACAGGTGTAGAGAGTATTGCCGTAGTAACAGCCATTACCGAGGCAGACGAACCAGAAAAAGCTGTAAAACAACTTATCGAATACCTTTAACGAAAAGCTACTGCCCTATCATAATTTTTGGCTGCCATTCTAGCCAGTCGGTATCAACATCCTGATGTAAAGAGAAGCTCTGTTTCTCTTTACCATCATCAGCAGGGTTCGACTCTGGTGTAGCAAAAGCCACACCACCAGAAATAAGTGTTTCAATCGACTCTGAATCAATGTTTATTCCAGAAAAAACACCGGCTTCAATGTTAATGCCGCTGGTATTCCAAAATTTACTGCCGCTATTGACCAAAGGTGCGTAACGCTTAGCAATATTAATGAATACATTGACCGTATCTGCCGTTGCCGATAAGTCTATTCCTATCACTTTACCCACCGTTATCTGGCGATATAACACCGGGTTTCCAACACGAATTGAGCCTAAACGTTGTGTGATTAATTTTAGGTTCAAGCCATAAGGTAATTGTGTAACTGTTGGCGCCATAGCCAATGCTTGAAAATCAACCCGTATATCACTTGATAAGTTGGTATCAGGTAACAAGGCAATAAAAGCACCGTTAAGTAAATGAGCAACGTCTTTCGACCCAACTAGGCCTATTGTTGGCTCTACTAACCAAAACTTACTGCCCTGTTTTGCATATTTTGCACCTGTATCATTGAGCAGTACAAAGGCAGTGACGCCTATTTGATTTTCATGAAAAACTAACCGCTCTATTTTACCAATTTCTTGTTCTTGATAAATAACCTTAGTATCAACTTTTAAGCCAGTAAAGTCATTAAAGTGTATTCGAACAGATAAACCGGCGCTGTTAGCTTGCTCAAAATGGTCAAATAAATGAAAACTATCTAATTCTTTAATCGCTATATTTTCGGGTGCGTTAACGGACGGATTATAAAAGCTGATCCCGCCACGTAAAATGCTATCAATAGATTCAGTTTTAACCACAAAATCACTTATGCTACCATTGAAAGTGATACCGCTAGCATTGTAAAAACGAGTACTCGCCTGTATTAGTGCTTTATGCTCTTCATCAATGGTGATATTCACACGCACTTTATCTGCTTGCTTGTCCAAGGCCACATTGTCTACTTGCCCTACCGCAATACCGCGGTAACTCACACTGCTACCCGGTGTTGCAACACTGGCACTATCCGTTAATAAACTTAATTGTAAGCCTGTAGCACTGGCATGCTTAGCTGGCGGTGAGGCTAATAAAGGGAAGTGAGTTCTCTTTTTACCTGTCTCTGAGTAGAGGTTAAACGTTATATAACTCCCCCCTAATAATGCATCTATATCAGCAGTACCAGACAGCGAAAGGTTAGGCTTCGCTAACCAAAATTGAGTGCCTTCACGTAAAATATGTTGATATTCAGGTAACAAACCTAAGTATAACGTACTGCTATCGCCTTCTATTTCAACATTATGAATCGCCCCAATTTCAACACCACGGTGCAAAATTCTAGTGTTAACATTAATTCCCTCTATTGCCGATGTTGTTAGCGTAAAACTCGTTCGTTGTTGCGCAATTTTCTCATTTGAAAACAAGTTGAATTGATCACCACTAACAACCTTTTTCCCACTTTCTTTCTGCCCAAAGTTAGCAAAAGAGATACCGCCAGTTATCATGCTCTGTAAGGATTGTGCTTCAATATTAACCCCTTGAAGATTAGCCTTAATCTTTAATCCCGAGTTGTTATAAAAATGACTATTTTCAGACACATACTCTTGATACTTTTTCTCAATATGAATATGAATTAAATGCTGTTTAACACCAAGGGTTTCAACTGTTTGTATACTGCCTACCGCCTGCTGTTTGTAATAAATACGACTGCCAACTTGTAAAGAATTACGATCATTGGCTTTTAATATTAAATGTAAGCCCGGCTCAGTATATCTATAAGGTGGCTTAGAGTTGAAGACAATAAATTTATCTGTTGGTTGGCCTTGCAAGGAAGGACGAATACTAATGTAAGTGCCACTTAAAAGGGTTTTCGCATTAGAAATACCTGTTAGGTCGATATGCGGTGAGACCAAATAGAACTGAGATTGATCCGTTAAATAAGGAACAACCCTTGGGTTTACTTTAGCTTTGGCTGTTATTTTTCTGCTTTTTGGGTCTATCTTACTAAAAGATTCAATCGTACCAATTGTTAGACCTTGATATAAAATCGTTGCATTGTGATTAATGCCTGAATTCCAGTCTAAGGTTAATTCAATTTCATAGCCCATTTCTGCTGACTGAAAATCAGCATGTAAAGGAAATTTTTGGCCATTTTTAGCCGCTGGCTCTTTTTCTTGGTAACTCAATGTATCAACTGCAATTCCGCCACCAATAATAGAGGCTAAAGAATCCGTATTAACTTTTATTCCTGCAGATATAGACGCTGTAACTTGCACGCCACTAGAGTTCCAAAACAATGAGTTTTCTTTAACTAAATGTGCATACTCTTGCTCTATAAAAATATTAATATTTATTGCTTGGCTGTCTTCTGAGTAATGATAGCCAGTGACATAACCAATTGGAATTTGTTTGAAAGTAATTGGCGAGTTTTCACTAATTGAGCCTAGTACCTTTGTTTGCAACGTTAGGTGTAAACCCGGCGTACTCATATCAAGTTGTGGCGCTTCATTTAGTGCAATAAAATGATCTTGGCTATCCGTATCTTCATTAGTGTCAGGAATGATATTAATATAACTACCGGATAATAAGGTATCTAAGCCTGAAACTCCCTGAAAGGATATATCAGCACTTACTAACCAAAATTTCGTATTTTCAGTCAAATAATCACTAAACGTTTTCGACATTTCAACATGTGCAATTACCGACTGTAAATCTTGAGAAGGCACCACCTTTTCAACCAAGCCCGTAACTAAACCTTTATAGCGGATTTCCGTTTTCTTGGGCACAATGCCTGCACCACTTTCAAACTCAATGGTTATAAAAGTGCCTCGTTCAGATAAAACCTTAATTCCTAGCCAACCACCAAAAATCAGCGCTATAAAAGGAACAAACCAAACAATTGAAATACCTTGGCGTGGCACAACTTCCGCTGAAAGTTGCTTGCTGCTATTTTTTATTGATTTATCAATGGTCATTTTCTTCCTTAGCGTTTTCACTACCGTGCTTTTTATCCCATAAAAGACGAGGATCAAAACTATTTGCGGCAATCATGGTAAAGATAACCGTCAAGGTAAAGTAATTTATTGCTGGCCCTGCGGCAACGGAGGTTATAAAGCCAAGTTCTACTACAGCGACAAGTAAGGCTACCACAAAAACATCCAGCATAGACCACGGACCTAAAAATTCTAGTGCATGATAAAATTTACTGTGCTTATCTGGCCGTAATCGCACCCCAGTATGTACTCTATAAACCAGTAAAAACAAGCCTATAATTTTAAGTAATGGCACAATAATACTGGCCGTAAAAATAATAATGGCAATCGGATACAAACCTTGGTCGATGAACTCACCAATACCAGAGAGTATTGTGTTCGGTTCACCAATACCCATAGAATAAAGAATCATAATGGGATAGAGGTTTGCAGGAATAAAAGCGAGTAAGGCCGCGATGTTCCAAGCTAAAGTATATTGCAAACTACGTGGTTTGCGTGGATAAAACATACCATAACAGCGAGTGCACTGGAGTCGTGCGTTATGGTCTTGCTCAATAACATTGAGCTTATGGCATTTGGGACAAAGCGCTAAACCACTTTCTTGGGCTGTCTTAATCGACAAACTCATTCTCCAGTTTTTGCCATATATAATCTTGATCTAATGCAATGGACGCCATAGTTGAACAGATAAGCCAAAGTATAAATGCTAATAACCCCATATTCACAGACAGCTCTGTATCATCAAGTAGTTTATACATAGAGACAACGATACCTAACATAAAAACATTTAGCATCGCCCAGTTGTCTAAGTAATGATACGCACGGAAAAAGTGCAATAAGGATGGCTTTAAGCGGTTAAACCTAAAACTATAAGTGATATAAAAAGCCCCTAGTAGGCGAACAATAGGTACGGCTAAAGTGAATAGAAAAACCAGTGTAGCAATCATAAAAAAGCCACGGTCGATTAGTGCCAAAATACAATCTAATAATGAGGCATCGTGATATTGCCCTACGAGTGTGACCCCCATAATCGGCAATAATATCGCAGGCACAGAGAGAATAATCCCAGCGATAGACCAAAAATAACTACGATCGATAGAGTCCACTTTCCGCTCAGCCATGATACAGCCACAACGAATACATTTGGCGTTTTGGCCTTGCTTTAGAGTAGGTGCATCATACAGGCCATCACATTGTTGGCAGGCAATAAATTGCTGTGCGCTCTTTATTTTAGTCAAATCATCCTATCTTTGTTTTTGTCCAAGCTACTAATATTCTATGAAATATAAACGAAAAAAGCAGCGATAAACGCTGCTTTTCATAAAAATCACACAATAGCCGTATTAAGACTATTTAAGCGAAGACATATAGTTAACTAATTCGTCGATATCGCTATCAGATAATTTAATAGCGATGTTACGCATCATCTTGTTACGATCATTGCCTCGGCTACCGTCACGGAAGCTAGCAATTTGCTTTTTCAAGTAATCCGCATTTTGACCCGCAATAGCAGGGAAAGCAGCTTGCTTCATACCTTTACCTTTTACACCATGACAAGCAACACAGGCAGTTATGCCTTTATTTGCATCACCACCAAAATATAGCTTCTGACCAATATCACTACCTTCAGCTGTACCTGCTGTTGGTTTTTGTACAGCAAAAAATGTACCTAAGTCGTTCATATCTTCTTCTGATAAAGCAGCAACCATACCCGCCATTACTGGGTCTACACGCTCACCTGATTTAAAGTCAGCTAATTGCTTAGCAATATAGCTAGCACTTTGACCCGCTAACTTAGGGTACATAGCAATAGGGCTATTACCATCTGCACCATGACAAGATGCACACATTGCTGATTTGTTTTTACCTGCTTTTACATCACCCGCATATATTGCTTTGGCTCCAGTAAAAGTAACAATTTCTGCAGCGCTTGCTGAAGCAGTTGCTGTTGCCGCTGGAGTACCAGCAGTAGCTGACGCCGCAGCTGTTGCTTTAGTACGCTTTTGAGCTGAAAAGTAAGCTCCTAAATCAGCCATGTCCTGTTCAGATAAATTTGCTGCCATCGGCGCCATCATCATATCGGTACGAGCACCAGATTTAAAATCAGCTAACTGCTTGGCAATATACGCATCTTTCTGGCCAGCCAGGTTAGGATAAGTAGGACTAGGGCTATGACCTGTTGCACCATGACAAGCACCACACATGGCTGCTTTAGTCTTACCTGCATCCGCATTGCCTTCTACTGCACTCGCTGCATTAACAGCGCCCATTGTTAACAATAGTGTAAAGATAATTTTTTTCATTGAGTTGCTCTCTGCTTGTCAAAAATTAAATAAATAAATAAATAAAAGTGACGGCATTTTACACGAATATGTACACTGTGTAATAGCATCTGATCAAAAATCACTGAAATATACAGTATTTTTCTATTTTATTTGTTTTTTTCATAAAAAAAGACACAGAAAACGCTATAATGCGCTTTTACTTTTCAACTGAGTTAAGCCCTTGTCTTCAACAACAATACATTTAAGTAAAGCCACCTTCACCATTAGTGCGCCGGATATTCGAAAATTACCAGAAGACAGTGGTATAGAAGTTGCCTTTGCTGGTCGTTCAAATGCAGGTAAATCAAGTGCATTAAATACATTAACGAATCAAAGAGGCTTGGCTCGTACGAGTAAAACTCCTGGCCGAACTCAACTAATTAATGTATTTGAAATAGGTGACAATAAACGTCTAATTGATTTACCTGGTTATGGATTTGCCAAAGTCCCTCTAGAAATGAAAAAAAAGTGGCAAAAAGCCTTAGGCGAATACTTAGAAAAACGTCAAAGCTTAAAAGGTTTAGTTGTACTGATGGACATTAGGCATCCACTAAAAGATTTAGACATGGATTTAATTGAGTGGGCTGTTGATGGTGATCTTCCTGTACTAGCCTTACTTACTAAGTGCGACAAGTTATCTCAAGGTAAGCGTAGTGCCGAAGTATTAAAGGTTAAAAAGATATTAGATGCCCTGAACGGTGACGTTAAAGTACAAGCTTTCTCTTCACTTAAACGAACTGGTTCAGAACAAGCAAATACCACGATTTGTGATTGGTTTTCAGAAGATCAAGAGACTGAATAGCTACCCTTCAATACTGAGTGATTAATATCACTCATGTGCTTTACGCTTTTTAATAAAATTTAGACAAAAAAAAACCGATGATATCTTTAAATTAAAGGTCATCGGCGTATAAGCTATGGGGAAAGCTATAATCAAAATTATTACAATAAGTGTTCGCTTAGGAACAAGTGAATTATAGAGTAACCACTCTAATTTGTAAAGCATAAATAGTATAAATACTCTATTTTTTTTGATTTAGAGCAAACCTCTGTATTTTTGGCTGTGTGGTATGCATTAAATAATGATATTTTTCAATATGATGAGAGAGTTTCACTAAAGCAGTCAACTTCAATATATAATAAATAAAGGTGATTGATAATCCCCCTCAGGAAAGCAATTCTATTATTTATCTAAATTTTCCACCTCACATCAGGCTCCCAGTTATTAATCCAATATGGGAAATCACTGCTAGGCATTGGTCTGGCAATACCATAGCCTTGTGCTAATTCACAACCCAACTGCAACAGAGCAGTGCCATGTTCAATCGTTTCTACTCCTTCAGCAATGACCTCTCGTTTAAATGATTTCGCTAAGGCCACCACACCCCCAACGATAGCTAAATCATCATCGTCATGTAACATATCTCTAACAAAACTTTGGTCTATCTTAATTAAGTTTGTTGGTAGTCGTCTTAGGTAAGTTAGAGATGAGTAACCGGTACCAAAATCATCTAATGCAAAACTTACACCCAGAGCCATACAAGCTTTCATTATTATTGAGGCATGATTTACATCTCCTAAGGCACTTGTTTCTAATATCTCTAATTCTAAATAGCGTGGGTTTACATTGGGGTGAGCTGCTAGCAGTGTCATTAACCTATCGGTAAAGTCAGGCTGCTGTAATTGTATCGCCGCAATATTTACACTAATATTCAACGGAACATCAAGCCCCATTATTTGCCATTTATTAATTTGAGAGAGGGCGGTATCAATTACCCATTCACCCAGCTCTATACTCATTGGGTTATTTTCAATGATGGGTAAGAAGTCTATTGGGTTTAATATACCTCGCTTAGGATGCTGCCAACGAATAAGCGCCTCAACACCTACCACTTTACCTGATCGCATATTCACCTTAGGCTGATAATAAAGTACAAATTCGTGATTATCGATTGCGCTGCGAATAGCCTCTAAGCTTTCCTGTTGCACTTTAACCGCAACATCTTGCACCGTATCAAATAAATGATAACGATTTTTACCAGACTCTTTTGCTATATACATGGCTTGGTCAGCGTGTCTCATCAATAAGTCAGCATCCACATTATCTTGTGGATAAAAAGTAACGCCAACACTGGCAGACACATTTAAGACTATATCGTCTATTATGACAGGCTCTGAGGCAGCCTGTAATAATCGCTCTAATATGGGTTCACAACCTTCAACGGAAGTTAAATCTGCTAATACAGCAACAAACTCATCACCACCAATACGAGCTAAGTTATCATTTTCACGTAATGCTTCTTTCATTCGAAGTGAGAGTTTTATCAATAGTTCATCACCTATATCGTGCCCATAGGTATCATTAACCGCCTTAAATCCATCCAAATCTAGAAAAACAACAGCGAGGGATTGCTCGTGACGAGTGCACTGCAACATAGCTTGAGATAACCGATCGGAAAGCAATGAGCGATTAGGTAAATTAGTGAGTATGTCGTAATGGGCAACACGCTCTAATTGCCCCTGATGCTTTTTCATTAGGGTAATGTCACTTCCTAATGCAACATAATGTGTAGTAATACCCTTTTCATCACGTACTGCACTTATAGTTTTTATTTCTGCGTAAACTTCGCCACATTTACGTCTATTCCAAATTTCGCCGGACCAAAAATATTCTTTTAAGAGGGCGTCCCACATATTAGCGTAGAACTCAACGGATTGCCGTCCAGATTGTAGAATACGTGGGTTTTGACCAATAGCCTCTTCTCGACTGTACCCTGTGGTACTTGAGAATGTATGATTAATATCAACTATCATGCCCGCAGCATCAGTAATAACAATACTTTCACCCGCGTGCGTAAAAACGCTAGCAGCTAGCTTTAGTTTTTGTTCCAACGCTTTTTCTTTCGTTACTTCTCTCACCATGCAAATAATGGTTTTCTGTTTTTTGTATTCTGCTTCAAAAGGCACATTTGACCAATTACACAAAATTTCTTGTCCGTCCTTACGCATATTCAGGTTTTCAGAGTGTGTAATTTTATTTGTTTTCCATGTAGTCGACACGATAGTATTAATTGAGTCAGTGATATCATTAGGAACAATTAAATCATAAATGTTTTTACCTATCGCTTCCCCTTTAGCGTATTGAAAGGTTTTTTCAGCTTCACTATTCCAATTTTTAATTATGCCATTTGTGTCTAGCTCGACTAAGCTGACAGGGGCATTTGAATAGAGTGTTTCAAATTGCTTTCGTCTAATATTGGCTCGGTAGTTTTGCCAATAATAGATTATCCATAACAATATTAGTAATGGGATTGCTATGCTTGCATAGAAAAGTTGAGTTTTAAGTTTTTGATAAGAAGATTCAACGCTTGATTGATAAAGCATGCCGTCAACATCCTTTACATCGGATATTATTCCAAGACTTAAATAGGTTTGAGCTATATGTTTCCAACGACCAGGATTAGAGTAGCCAACTTCAATTAGGCTTGGCTCCATTAATTCTCTCATTTTACTAGCTTCGTATCTTAAATGCTCTGCCTTTTTTCTTTTTGAATATTTAGAAAGTATTAACTGAATGATCTCGTCAGGATATTGCATTGCATATTGCCAACCTTTTAATGACGCTTTTCGAAAGTTTTTAACTAATTCAGGGTTTTCATCAAAAAGAGTTTTGGTGGTAAATAAGTTATCCCCATAAAAATCAATTCCTCCCATGAGAGGACGAAATAATTGATACTCAATTTCATTAGAAAAAAACTCATAAGTCTCATCAGTTGTATAAACTGACATTGATTTTACTTTATCTTTGATTAGATCATGAGTCTGATGTGTATGCTTTATAAGTTGAAGTTGGCTAGTGTCAACTCCTTCATTTTTAAAGTATGCGAACAACTCCAGCGAATTTGGTTCTATCATCGTAGGATGGCGGGCTAATTGATGAATATTAGAAATTTCTGAAGTATTTAGTACGGCAAGAGCAAGTGGAGAGTGCTGCATTATCACACCGAGAACCATAACGGGATCTCCTCGATTGTAATTCAGCATTAATTCGCTGGTGCCTACCCCGAACTCTGCTTCCCCTGAAAACACTCTTTGAATTGAGTCCTGACCTGGCTTTGCTTCAATTAGATTTACATCTAACCCCGCTTCACGATAGTAACCTTGTTCTATCGCAGCATAATAACCTGCAAACTGAAATTGATGTTGCCATTTTAATTGTAGGTTGACAGAAGTTAATTGATTAGTCGAATTTGCAATAGCAAGAGAGCTTGAAAGTAAAAAGATGAAAGCACTGAAAAATTTAACGAGTAGATTCACAGTGACACTCTCCAACATCCTCATACCAAATTTCTGGATTTACTTTAATAAAGTTAGCCATTAAGTGAGTACACTCATTATCATTTAACTCTACTATGTTAACCCCTGCTTCACGTAACCAATCTAAATGACCTGCAAAATTAGTCGACTCACCGATAACAACTGTGCCAATATTAAATTGCCTAATCAAGCCTGAACAATACCAACAGGGTGCCAAAGTGGTGACCAGTATTTTATCTCTATAATTCTTTAATCTACCAGCTATTCTAAAGGCGTCAGTTTCATCATGAATTGACGGATCACCTTCTTGCACTCGTCGATTACGACCTTTGCTGAGAAGTTTTCCACTAGCATCAAAAAATGCTGCGCCCACAGGTACACCACCTTCAGAAAATCCTATTTTCGCTTGCTCCAAAGCAGGAGAAAGGGGTGAATAAAAGTCCATAATTAATACTAGTTAATCAAGATAAAATTCATTCTACTATAAACCATATTTTTTTAACAGAACCTAGCTAGTAGATGAATATTAAGGGAAATATGAATTATTAATTCAGGATTATTGTTTTATTTTGCCTGTCTTGAATAGTCCACTTCATAAACCGATACTTTATACTCTTATCCTTTAAAATTAACTGATTACGAACTCATGATTTTTGACGAAGCATAGTTAAAATAATATCGTAACTAGTTTGCCAACTCTTATAGTCTATTCTAATCGGAAATAGCTCTCCACCCACCGACAACACTAGCGAAGGGAAACCTTGAATAGGCATAGCTCTTACCCTCGTAATTTCATTATTTAATGCTTGTTTTAATTTATCGCTATTAATTTGTTGTATAAATGAGTCTTGATCAATTCCAATAGAAGTAGCAATTTTTGTTAATGTTTCGATCTCAGATGGATTTTTGGCGTATAAATAATATGCTTCTTGTATTGCTAAACACATTGCTTGTTCTTTTTTAAATTGCCTCGCAATAAGTACCGCACGGCAAGATGGGTAAGTGGAGCGTTTAGGTTTACACTGTGACCAAAAGTCAAAGTTAAACTCAGTACCTAACTCCTCTGAGATTTTACGCCACGTTTGCTGCAAAAAAGTCTGCATTTTTTCTGGCATTGGCAAGTCACTATCTTCAGCTAGACCACCAACCGTCATTTGTACCGTTACGACTGATTCCAGTTTTTTCTGTAAACTTGCCCATGTTGGCCTGTAACCCCAACACCAGCTACACATAGGATCATAAATATAATATAAAATGGGCTTTGTCATCTTGTTCACTTATTTCATATCCTTAGCTCTATGGATTGAGCTAGAATAGTATTTATATTGATTAAAAAACATAATCATCGATTATCACCTAATGAGAACATAATGGCTTACTTACTTTTATCACTCACTGCATTATTTTGGGCTGGCAATTTTGTCTTAGGTCGTTCTATGCATTTAGTCATATCACCTATTGTTATGGCTGAATTACGCTGGTTGTTAGCTTTACTCATTATTTCTCCGTTTTTCTTACCTAAGCTCAAAAAGAATAAAGCTATTATCCTAAAACATTGGCCCATTCTCACTTTACTATCAGTATTAAGTGTAGCTTGTTTCAATACCTTTATATACGTAGGCTTAACGATTACAACAGCAACTAACGCGACAATTTTACAGTCAGTAGTTCCTATTGCTATTTTGATCCTATCTTCTTTTTTTCTTAAAGAAGCTGTCTCAAAGCGGCAGTGGTTAGGCGTATTTATTTCACTTTTTGGTGTATTGATACTCATAACAAAAGGGAATTTATCAAGCTTAGCGGATTACACAATCAATCAAGGTGATGTTTATGTGCTAATTGCGGTGTTATTTTGCTGTCTCTTATACACATCTCCGAGCCCACGAGACGTAGA
>OJCW01000277.1_pt1 | contig 19779 bp, 19 predicted proteins | sample 1592461 | NCBI WGS metagenome assembly OJCW01 (sample SAMN05416884, study PRJEB24817) | seawater metagenome | isolation source: Sea water | place: Canada:Atlantic | collected 2013-11 | reverse complement strand
AATTAAATCTTTACAATATTGTGTTTTTATTTTTATTTAAGCTATAGCCCTTTAAAACTGTAACTTTGATTTTTTAATATTCACTGCAAATCTTGTTTTTATCCTACGCATTTTTAATCACTCGTTTTTGAGGAAGGAATCATGTCGTCTACAGCCAATAAAAGTACTTTAAATGATATCCATGTTAACGAAGAGCATGTATTAATTACCCCTGAGCAACTTAGAGATGAGTTACCGTTAAAAGAGCCGGGTAGAGAATTTGTTAAATCAGCTCGTACGATCATTTCTAATATTATTCATAAACGTGACCCGCGCTTATTAGTGATAAGTGGTCCTTGTTCTATTCACGATGTTGAGGCGGCAAAAGAATATGCTCATGAACTTAAAAAGTTACATGATAAGCATCAAGACTCTTTATATGTTGTTATGCGCGTATATTTTGAAAAGCCACGTACTACAGTCGGCTGGAAAGGCTTAATCAACGATCCTCATATGGATGGTTCGTTTGACGTTGAATCAGGCTTGAGAAAAGCACGTGAATTATTGATCTACTTAACTGAGCTTGGGTTGCCACTTGCTACTGAAGCACTTGATCCTATCAGTCCACAGTATTTAGCCGAGTTATTTAGTTGGTCGGCTATTGGTGCGCGTACTACTGAATCACAAACACACAGAGAGATGGCCAGTGGTTTGTCTATGCCAATAGGTTTTAAAAATGGAACCAATGGTAGTTTAGATGTAGCGATTAATGCTTTGCAGTCAGCTGCTTCATCGCATCGTTTTATGGGGATCAATCGTCAAGGTCAAGTCGCGTTAATTAAAACGTCAGGCAACCCTGATGGTCATGTTATTTTACGTGGCGGTAAACAGCCTAATTATGACAGTGTTAATATTAGCGACTGTGAGCAGACACTTGCAAAACATAAACTTGAACCGGGTATTGTCGTTGATTGTAGTCATGGAAATTCAAATAAAGATTACCGACGACAGCCACTTGTTGCTACTAATGTTTTTAACCAAATTTGCGAAGGTAATAAGTCTATTATAGGTATAATGCTTGAAAGTAATATCAATGCAGGTAATCAAAGTAGTGACTTAACCTTTGATGAGATGGAATATGGTGTTTCAGTGACGGATGCCTGTATTGATTTAGCGAGTACAAAAGCCTTGTTAGGCGAAGCTGATACAATGCTAAGTGATGCACTAAGACAACGTATAAAATAGTATAAATAACGCCTCCTTTATAAGAGAAACTATGAGTAATTTTAAAGACAACCTTAAAATTTTACGTGATGAGATTGATGACATTGACAGCCAGTTGGTGTCCTTATTGGCTAAACGTTTAGCGGTAACAACGAAAGTTGGTGTACTTAAAAGTGAGGAGGGCGTACCTATCTTTGCGCCTGAGCGCGAAGCTTCATTAATTAGTAAGCGAAGAAACCAAGCCGAGCAAGCTGGTTTAAGTGGCGATTTAATTGAAGATATATTACGTCGATTGATGCGTGACTCCTATGTAAGTCAAGATGCCAGCGGTTATCAATGCATTAACCCGGAGTGTAAAAAAGTTGTTGTTGTTGGTGGTAAAGGACAATTAGGTGGTATTTTTGTTGATTTATTTAGCCGTTCTGGTTATCAAGTAGTGATTCTTGAACAAGAAGATTGGCCACAAAGTGAAAATATTCTTGTGGATGCAAGCTTGGTTATTGTGTCGGTTCCTATCCGCTTAACTTCATTGGTCATTAATCAGTTAAGTAATTTACCTTCCGATTGTATTTTAGCTGACTTTACGAGTGTAAAAGAGTCTCCTTTATATGAAATGCTTAAAGTACATTCAGGGCCTGTTGTTGGTTTGCATCCTATGTTTGGCCCAGATGTTACGGGATTAATTAAACAAACGATTATTGCTTGTAATGGTCGTGAGGAGTCTCAATACCAATGGTTACTCAAGCAGTTTGAAGTGTGGGGCGCTAAAATTTATCAAGTACCTGCACATGAGCATGATGAGGCTATGTCGATGGTTCAAGTTATGCGACATTTTTCAACGATTGCTTATGGCTACCATTTGATGGCCGAAGGCTCAGATATTGAAAATTTGGTTAATATGAGCTCACCAATTTATCGACTAGAATTGATTATGGTTGGCCGGCTTTTTGCGCAAAATCCTATTTTATACACAGATATTATTTTCGCAAACCCTGAAAATATAACCATGATGAAGCGCTTTGCCTATCGTTTTCTTGAGTTATTAGAAGATGTTGAAATGGGTGATAAAGAGGCTTTTGTAGGTATGTTCAAGCAGGTCTCACATTGGTTTGGTGATTATGCGGCTGACTTCCTGGCTGAAAGTAAAACGATGTTATTAAAGGCTAATGAGTTGAAAAAACATTAGCTTGTCCATCTTTTGATATTTTACTCAGATAACCGTTTACTATAAAGGTTATCTGAGCCTTTATAGTCTCATCTTCTCGAAAACTTTAGTATTTCTCAATACGCAAAACTTCCCCTAACTTAAAAGCTATAAGCGATGCCTATTGATACTTGAGCATCAATCCAGATTGCATCATCAAAGTGTGCAAAACAGCTATCATTTTGACAAAAAACGGTATCATCATTTTCAGTTAATGTGGCATACGCACGTAATTCAGTGATAAAAGCTAAGTTAGTTGAAAATTCATAGCGTGTACCTACTGCAAAGGTTACTGATGGGTAAATAGCACTATCGAAATCACTATTAAAATAAGCTGCACCAATGCCCATGCCTACGGTTGTTATATAGTCTCTGTCTTTAAAAAAAGCGACACCATTAAAGTGCGCGTAATAGGTATCAAAAGCATGTGTTGATTGGTCAATATTATCGGCAAAGTCACGAGAAATATAATTGAATAAAAGTTGCCCTTGACCTGGGCTTGAATCTTGCCAAGAAAAAGCCAATGCAACGCTAGGTTCATCTGTTGTTGTTAACTCTACCGTTTTATCGTCACTGATAAGATTGGGGCTGACGTTATAACCAATCATGGGGGTTATTTCTAAATCACTTGCGTGAGCTATTGGTAATAATTGTGTACAACACAGTGCCAAAAATGCACTGTTCAAACGAGGAAAAAACTTCAATGGGGGCATAGTTAAATGTTCCTTTGTCTTGTTAAATCGTGAATTATGAGGCTAATTATATTAGTATCTATTTCAAGCTTACTATGCTTTCAAAAAAACACAAGCGCTTGAAATACTTAATTAAATTAGTAGGCTACCCTTGAGATGCCAACTGTAATAAAGCCAGTAAGACCTCACCACCTAACTGGTTAGACACAATCCCTTTTTTGCCACCAACAGTTGATAGGTTAACGTCATTAAGCTGTATATTTTTGGTTATCCCTTCGTTAATAATGTTTAACTCGACAGTGTTGATTTTTATCGCTGATATATTGAGCATTGCTTGGGGTTTACCACGCTTCTTTTTTACTTTTGTGTGTTCAACGATAGGTCCAGCTTGTGGGTTTAATTGGGCATATTCTTCAGCATTAAGTTCTGGGTTGTTTTTAGCGTAAATTTTGGCACTGATATGAGGATATAATTCAGGATAATCTAAGGCAAGTTTAGTGCTGACGCTTTTGACTAATTGATCAATATTACTTGAGCTATCTAAGCGAGTTTCGATATTTAGCGTAAGTTTATTGATTGTTACTGTTTTTAGCGTTGTTAATAAGTGTTGAGTTGCCTGCTTTTCTAGGGTGATAAGGGCTACATCAATTAACAAGACATGCTCAGCTTGATGATCAGCTAGGTTTAATAAACGAACGTTTTTAAATTCACCTATGCCTGTACTTGATGAAAAGTCAGCTATTTCAATGCTAGCTTTTTGCCCCGTGTAATATTGTCCTTGTAATTCTACTTGGCTTTTAAGGTACTCATTTAGAGATCCATCAGCTAAATACCAAAGTATGCTACTAAGGGAGACGAGTACGGTAAAAGCTAAAACAGCTAGTTTATTCAATGGGATGCCTCTTTTTCTGGGGAAAATGACTCATTATACTTTATAAAAAAGCCGTTACTAATGTAGGTAACGGCCTGATATATAATAAGGTAAACTTAATTTAGACTTATTTAGTTTATTGCACTACTAGGTACATCTGTCGGGCTGATATGCTCAATAGGGTAGCAACCAAGTACTTTTATAAAGTTAGTGTGCTCAGTTATTTCGCGAATAGCTTCTTGAAGTGCAAAGGTTTTTAAATTAGCTTCAACGTCGATATAAAACATTTCTTCCCAAGGGCGACCTTGAATAGGACGAGACTCAAGCTTACACATATTAATACCTTTCTCTTTTAGTACTAATAAGCATTCTACTAATGCACCAGCTTTTTGGCCTGTTGCTAAAATAATTGCTGTTTTAGCCGGTATTTGTTCAGCAACTTCAACAGCCTTTCTTGCAACTAAAATAAAGCGAGTATGATTTTCGTTTTGATTTGCTATTGATTTTTCTAGTGCTTGTAATTGATACAAGTGGCCACCTTCTTCACTACCAATCACGGCAACCGTGTCATCTTGCAATTCAGAGACCTTCGCCATGGCATCGGCAGTACTTTCGCAATACTCAATGCGTATGTCTTTTTGTTTATCTAAAAAGTTACTACATTGGGTGAAGGGCTGACCATGAGCATAAATTGTTTTTATTTTGTCTAAACGGGTTTTTACTGAAGTGAGTAAACAGTGTACGATCGGCTGAGTTATTTCACCTACAATTGATAAACTGGTGTGTTGTAATAAATCGTAAACTTCGTTGATGCTACCTGAACTGGTATTTTCAACCGGCAACATACCATAATCGACTTGACCTGACTCAACCTGCTGAAGAATATCATTGAAAGTCTGACAACCAGATTCAATAATTTTTTCTGAGCGTCGTGAAAAGTAGCGGTGGCTAGCTAAGTAACTATATGAGCCCTTATCCCCAAGAAAAGCAACACTAACCGTTGGCATTTGAATATCAGGGTTAGCTAAACTTTGTAATAAAGCTTGTTGGTTTAATACCGAGTCTTCAATGATAGTTTGAAAAATACTGGTTACATAGTGAGCATCTAAGCCTAATTCTTTACCTTGTTTTATTAAGCGAATTAATAACTCTTGTTCTCGCTGTTGATCTCGAATAGGACGAATTTGTTGTATTTTGCTCTTAGCAACATTGATCGTTAGTGCGCGACGTTTAGCAAACAAGGTTAGTAAGTCTTGATCTAACGTGGTTATTTGTTTACGTATTTCGTTTAAATCTAATTTTTCGCTCACTGTATTTTCCTGTTTTGCTATGAGTGGAGTAGTCAATAAAAAACCTTCAAAAAGGAAGGTTTTAATTCTCTAGAGCAGCTACTCTATCTAGCTTTACTGAATTATGTCAATAGTTTATTTAGACTGTTTTAATTTAGCTGTTAACTTTATGGGATACATTGCCAGATAATGGCAAAACTACTTAGGGTGGCGATACCCCAAACTAGTGTACGTAGCTTGTCTATATCGGCTAAATATAACACATTGTAGAGTATACGTGCGCACACATGCGTGATGGCAAGTAATGTAATATTTGAGCCTGTATGCTGGGTAGCTATTGCTAATAAAACAGCGGGGGCGAAAATGATGAGTGATTCGAATGCATTTTGATGTGCAGCTAATGCACGTGCTCCAAACCCTGTTAATTTACTCTGTTGTTCACGAGGGTGATTGTTATTATATCCGCCTAGTTTACTCATAGCATTAGCAACAGGGCCTTTGGCTAGTAGTGGTAATATCGTTGCGATCAATAAACATATAATTAGTGTGGTCATTATTTTTTCCTATTGTAATCGTTGCGGTTGTTGCTCACGCATTACTGAGCTAACAGTGTTAATGTGTATTTAGTTTTACCAGGTAAAAAAGCAGACGCTTTTCCTTGCTCCCAGTCAGAATGTCCTTTGCCATAATACGGGCTCCAAGGATGACCTGCTTGGCTTGTAGGCATATGGAAAATACCTGTTTCTTCATGCCCAGGCGAAACAACCATACGCTCTGAAGCACCAAATGACTTTCCTTGAACTTTAGGCATGTAACTATCACCAGAAAGCGGTGTTGATGGCATGTTTAGCCATTGACTTAAAAAAGGAACTGCATCACTTAGTGGGTGTTTTATAGCCGCAGTATTTTGTTGGCCCCATGTTGCATCAAGTAAATCTTGCTTATCATTGGCGCCTACAGAGGTCATGTCATCAATTGTTTGCTGTAATGCTTGATTAAAAAGAGCTAACCAACTAGTTAATGATCCCTTTATTACGTTCTCAGGCTGTTGATTGATTAGCTCCCATAAAGGTGTTTCAATTTGATGACGGATGCTCCTAAATTTATAACCCTCGTCCAGTTTACTTAAGCTGCTATTTAATTCACCAAAGACTAAATTACGTGTGTTGATGCGAAAATTTCTGACTAAACGATAATTGATAGAATCGACACTAGCGGTTAATTCTTCGTCTGTTGATAAGAGTTTATGTATTTTTACAAGCTCTTTATGTTCATTTAATGTTGATTGAGTGAGTACTTTGGTTAATAAAAAATTTTGCCAGCGAGTTAAAAAGCGTGCTCGTTCATCTAATCCGATATCCAGTAATGCTTTTTCATCGAATGTTGTAAGGGAATATAAATTATCACGAATTTGTTTGGAGCGTGCGCCAAGCGCATAACCACCATTTCCTAATTTTTGTAACATCTCTCCGCCAACTACTCGTGAGTTTGCGGTCCATAAACGATTATTGTTGGGGTTTAATACCATTGGGTATTGTTCGGGTGATAAATAACCCTGCCAATTGTTTTTATTATCATGCCAGTAAGTTGGTGTTTCACCAAAGTCGCCCACTTTTTTGGGAATAGGCCCCATGATTGTCCAGCCTATATTACCTGCTTTGTCCCCCACCACCATATTTTGTGAAGGAATTCCACTTCGAGCTGCAATATTAAAGGCTTGTTTTACTGATTGAGCCTGTTCTAATTCTGTTGCTGTAATGTTAATTGCTTCTTTGTCATGAGCAACCCAACGATAGGCTAACAAGAACCCTTGATGGTCTTTTCCAATAACGGGGCCCCAAATAGTTTCTTTAACCGTCATATCAACGGGCTTTTCACCCTTTATTTCGATAGTTTGCTTATGATAACTAAATTCTTTAGCACCATCGGGTGTTAAATATTCCTTCCCATTATTAATTGTTTTTAACTTAACAATATCGCTGTAATCGCCATAACTATTAGTAAAACCCCAAGCAATGTTTCCATTACTTCCTACGACTATATTTGGAGTGCCAGGTAGGGTCGCACCAGTAATTTTTACTGGTTTCCCATTTGAGTTATATTCAAAGCTAGCGCGATACCATGTGTTGGGAACACGTATACCTAAGTGCATATCGTTTGCGATTATTGCACTACCTGTGCTACTGATCTCACCTGATATAGCCCAGTTATTTGAACCAGGGAATTCATCTGCTTGATATTTGTCTGTTATAAAATCATTTTGAAGTGGAGCCATTTTAGAAGGCGAAAGTAAGCTCTCCGTGGAAATTTTATTCGGTATTATTAATGGTAAGGGAGATGGCTTATATTGACTATTATCAATTGCAGCATCCCAAATACTCCCTTTTGGGTTTAAAAACGCGTAAAGATCTGCTGATAGCACAGCTTTCATCAACCCTAAAGAGCGTTCACGTTGACCATCAGGGTATTGTAAATCTACGTACATACTAAAAATGGTTAAAATAGAGTCTTCTTCTTGCCACGGTGCTGGCTCTTGTTGCAATAATAAGTATTCAAAAGGTTTAGAGTTTAATGTGTTTAACCCTTGATTTACACCGCGGGTATAAGCTTTTAATAACTCTCTTTGTAATATTGGAAGGTTGTGAATAATCACTTTTGCTCTGTCCCTAAAGCGATGAACCCGGAGCGATTTATCATGTTTTAGTGCTAAAGCACCAAACAAGCTAGCAAGCTCACCTGATGAGTTACGACGAAGTAAGTCCATTTGAAAAAAACGTTCTTGAGCATGAATAAAACCTGTTGCTATAGCGATATCAATGCGGCTTTTCGCTTTAATTGTGGCAATGCCTTGTTTGTCACGTTCAATCACCGATGATTTTTTTAACCCCATGAGAGTTACGTTGCCATTTAGTATAGGTAAAGCACCCTCGACCTTGCTGTAAAGCCAAATCATAGAGAGGGTGACAATGAATAAACTAAAAAGAAATAGGGAAACAATTATTTTTTTAATCATGGAATAAAAAAGTAAGTTTGTGATACTAATAAGGGTAACTGAATATGGTAAACTAGCGAAGCTTTTGTTTTTTCTATAAAAGAAAAAGCTCCATTCAGGTTATTAAATCAATCAATATGTTTTTAGGATAAACGACTTTAGTTTTGTCTCCATGCTGTTTATTGTTACAATAAAGTATCAACCCATTTCGATTAACAATCAGTATGTCATCACTTCAAGATCAATTATTAAAAGCTGGATTAACCACTAAACAAAAAACACGTCAAGCGAATGTGGATAAACGCAAAAAAAACAAACAAAAGCGCAGTGGTGTGCAACATGGCGCAAGTTTACAGGAACAAGTTAAGCAAGATTTACTCAAGGCTAAGGCTGATAAACAAATTAAAGACTCCGAGTTAAATGTTCAAAGACAGCAACAACTCGCTGACAAAGAGTTAGTCTTACGTATCAAGCAGATCCTTACTCATCATCAGATTAAAAATGTTAAAGGTGAGAATGAATACAATTATACTTTTGAAAATAAAATCAAGAAACTACCTTTAGATGCAGTGACTCATAGAGCCTTGGTTAATGGTCGTCTAGCGTTGTGTGCTCTAGAAGAAGTCACGTACTTAGTTACTCGCGAAACAGCTGAAAAATTGAGCGAACTAGATGAAAATGTTGTATTGGTACAGAATGCTCAAACACTTGATGAGAGTATTGATGAAGAAGATCCTTATGCGGATTATCAAATTCCAGATGATTTGATGTGGTAGCCAACTTTAAACTTTAACTATTGATTTAAGTATGTACGTCACTGGCTAAGGTTAAAATGATATTTGCTGTGAACCTGTTCATTTATAATAATCATTACTTGCATTAATACGAGTTCATGTTATTTTCTTGAATAATATTATTTATAAAATTTAATACAAGGGATTTTCATGCCAAAGGCTAGCGATATAAAGAAAAATGCTGCAATAGAGCATAACGGTAAAGTACTCATTGTTAGGGACATTACCCGCTCTGTTCCACAAGGTAGAGCAGGTGGGAGTTTATACCGGATGCGCTTATACGATGTGGTTACGGGGGCAAAAGTTGATGAAACCTTTAAAGCTGAAGATATGCTTAATTTTGCTGACTTAAGTCGTCGTCCGTCAATGTTTTCTTATATTGATGGTGATGAATATGTCTTTATGGATAATGAAGATTACACGCCATATAACTTGAACACAGAAAGTATTAGTGAGGAGTTGTTATTTATTAATGAGGATACTCAAGGCTTGTCTGTCATTATAGTTAACGATGTTCCTGTTGCTGTAGATCTACCTGCTTCTGTAGATTTAATCATTACAGAAACAGACCCTTCTATAAAGGGAGCTTCAGCAAGTGCTCGTACTAAACCAGCAACCTTATCAACAGGCTTAATTGTTCAGGTACCTGAGCATATATCTACAGGCGATAAAATTAAAGTGAATACCAGTGAACATAAGTTTATGGGCCGTGCAGACTCCAAATAATAAGACTAAGCCTTGGTTTATATTATTGAATCGAAGGTAAGTTCAATAAGCACACCGCGTATAAAGTCGTTATGAAGTAAAAAGATAAAACGGCTAAACAAATAAAGTGTTTAGCCGTTTTATATTAAGTACTTTGCTAGTGTCTTATTTAGCTAACGGTGAAATGTAGCCGTCTGGCTTTAAGGCGAGTACATCACAGTTTAGCTGATCGATAACATGCTCTGCCGTGTTACCAATTAGTGCCGCTGATATACCTGTTCTCCCTATAGTACCTAAGATGACCAGTTCTGCATCCAGTTTCTCTGCAACTTGTTCTATTACTAACTCTGGTAGGCCCTCTTTTATGTGGGTGTTAACAACGCTAATATCGAATTTTGTAGCATGTGCTATCATGGCCTGCTCATGGTGCTTAAGCATTGTATCGTTATATTCTGTTGAATTAAATTCAGGTATTTCAATCGCTATATTGACAGGTGTTCCTGGAAATGAGTTTACTAGGTGTACATTAGCTTGTATTAATTGAGCTAACTGTTTTGCTTCTTCTGTTATTTTTACATTCAATGAATGATGTTCATCTTCATCACTACCTACGTTCACCGCAGCTATTATATTACCGTTACTAGGCCAATTATGTTCTTTTACCAGTAATACAGGGCAAGGGCACTTGCGTAATATATGCCAATCAGTCGGTGTGAAAACGACTGATTTTAGCTTGTCATGTTGATGAGTTCCTTTAATGACAAAGTTATATCCTTGCTGAATAACTTGCTCAATGATGGCCTCAAAGGGACGGTTATGCCACACTACCTTACAATCAATATCTATCGTAGGATGTAATTCATCGATAAGGCTTTTGAGCCAAAGCTCTTTGTCTTTAATAACTGATTGGCGCATAGCATCACGTTCATCACTTGATAGTATCGTAGTCATTTCATAAGAAAAATCAAAAATACTTAAAAAAGCAGTGATTGCAGTTTGGTTAGTGCCGTTCTGGTTTATTTTAGAGGCTAAATCAATTGCTCTTTTTAGGGCTTTTTGGTCATTAGATGAAGGATCTATGACAACCAAAATATTTTGATAAGTTTCCATGATGTATCTCACTCTGATGAAATTAAAGTATTAGCTTGTATAAGCTTAGTTTAATATATAGCAAAAGAGTGGAATTAATGCTTGTTTTAAATCAATTTTTTAGGTTTCAATTGATTAAGGCAATGAATGAATGCGATAAACAAAATATAGCGTGGAAAATAACTATTAAACGTTAATTGGAAGCGCAATCGATTAACTGATCAATATCTAAAATGGTGATAAGTTTGCCATCAACTTGGATTAAACCATTTTTATGAAAACGGTTTAACAAGCGACTAATGGTTTCAACCGTTAACCCAATATAATTACCAATATCACTACGCGTCATTGTTAAGCGGAACTCATTTGATGATAAACCACGAGCATAATATCGATCACTCAAGCTAACTAAAAATGTTGCTACTCGTTGTTCAGCATTTTTTCTGTTTAGTAAGGTAAGCATTTCTTGATCTGTTCTTATTTCATTACTCATTAAGCGCAATACTTGCTTTTTAAGCTTAGGCATAGTGTTAGATAAAGTATCTAAACTATTGTAAGGAATCTCGCAAACCATAGATGTTTCAAGGGCTTGAGCAAAACTTTTATGCTCGCTATCAGCAATAGCATCAAAGCCAAGTAGGTCTCCTGCTAAATGAAAGCCAGTAATTTGCTCTTCGCCTTGTTCATTTACAGTAAATGTTTTAAATGTTCCTGAGCGAATGGCAAATAAACAATTTAATTCTTGTCCATCGGTATAAATTTTATCACCTTTATGGATTGGGCGTTTACGGTCTATAATATCATCAAGTGTATTAAGCTCTTGATCATTTAGAGTAAAAGGTAAGCAAAGTTCACTGATACTACAACTTTGACATTTTATATGCTGTGTATTATGGCCACTATTATTCGGCATGTTCTACTCAATTTATATAGAGGTAATTGGTGTGCTTACTCTAATTCTTAGGACTAGACTATGGTATTAGAACATTTGTTGATATGCAACAATAAAACTATAAATACCGTAGGATATTAAGATCAAAGCCATTACTTTTCGTAAAGTAGGGTTGACTAGTGCAGTTTTTATACTACTAAAACCAACAGACAAAGTTAATAATGCTGGTAATGTACCAATGCCGAAAAAGAACATGATGCTAGCACCATCAATAATATCACTGCTTGCTAAAGCCCAAGTCAGTGTTGAATAAACCAAACCACAAGGTAACCAACCCCAAATAGCCCCAAGCCCGAGTGCTTTGAGTGGAGTATTTACAGGAATGACATTACTTGCTAAAGGAGAAATATGTTGCCATAACTTCTTTCCTATCACTTCTATTCTATTGAGCCACAATAACCACTGCCCGAGGTATAAACCTAACAATATTAAAAAGATGGCAGAAAATATTTTTAAGCCAGCTAACGGTAGCCCTATGTTTTTAGCAGCAATAGATCCAGTGAAACCAACTATAGCGCCGATCAGGCTGTAAGATAATATGCGACCAAAATTATAGCAGAAGATTAAAGCGAATTTATTTGGTTGATGTGGCTTTTGATTATTAACTGGGATTTGTGTGTTTATATTACTCTTTTCATTAGGTAGAGCAGAAGTCAGCATAGTGGTGATACCGCCACACATGGCAATACAATGGCCTGAGCCAAGTAAACCGATGATAAACGCGGAAAAAAAGTCTAAACTCATTTACTCTCGCTTTCAGGCTTTTTGCTTTTAGAAGTTGGTTTATCTTCTTTTTCTTCCTCATTAAAAAGAATACTCATGCCTTCTTTTTCAAGATCATCAAATTGCTCTGTTTTTACTGCCCAGAAAAAAAGGTAAATCCCAAGTGCTGTGAGTAATATTGCAATTGGGATTAAAATATAAATAATACTCATGAATTTTAGCCTTTATTTTTTAAGTAAGCGTAGTGAATTCGTTATCACTAAAATAGAACTGGCTGACATGCCAATAACGGCCATGTAAGGGGTGATGAACCCAGAAACTGATAACGGTAAGACAATTGCATTATAGCCAAAAGCCCATAAATAATTTTGGAAAATAATACGCCTTGTTTTAACTGCTATATAGTTTAATGTACTGATACTGGTTAGTTGATTATTTAATAGAATGACATCGGCACCACTTTTGGCGATATCGGTACCGCACCCCATAGCAATTGATACATGAGCAGCTCCAAAAACAGGTGAATCATTCACGCCATCGCCAACCATAGCAACAGTAGCATCTTGCTCTTTTTGTAAATGTTTCAGCTTATTCATTTTGTCGGTTGCACTCAATCCACCAAAACAATTTGATATGGCTAATGAGTTAGCAACTTTTTCGCAGGCATGTTGACTATCACCTGATAACATCACCGTAAGAGTGCTGTTGTTTAGCTCATTCAGTAATGATTTTGCATCATCTCTTATCTGATCAATCAGGTAAAAAGCCCCTATTAGGATATTGTCATAAACTAAGACACAAGATGCATTGATTAATTCTTGATCTGCTTTTTGCGTGTCAGTAAAACTTGAAAGTAACCAGTTAGGTTTACCAATATGGAATTGCTTATTGTCGATTAAACCACTAACGCCTTTACCAGAAAGTACTGTTACCTCAGAGGCATTTATATTGAAATCTCTATGCGGAATAAAAGGTTTCGCTAGCGGATGCTCAGAATGAACTTCTAATGCAGCGGCTAGAGCTAAGATATGTGTTTTGGTATGCACTTCATTTGTTGATAATACATCTACCTTTTTAATGGAGAATTCACCAGTGGTTAAAGTACCTGTTTTATCAAAAGCATAAGTGTTTATCTTAGGGATTGTTTCCATTACATGAGAAGACTTAATCATAATACCATCACGATTAAGTCGGGTAGTAGCACAGGTTAATGCAGTTGGTGTCGCTAAAGATAAGGCGCAAGGGCAGGTAGCAACTAATACAGATAAGGTTATCCAAAAGGCTTCTTCAGGGAGGTGTTGTTGCCAATAAATTGCAGTGCCAATGGCTGTCATTAGGATAATAGCGACAAAATATTGTGCCACTTTATCAGAGAAGCGCGCTAACTTGGGTTTATGAGCTTGAGATTGCTCGCTTAAACGAATTAATTGGCTTAGAAATGATTCACTGCTTGATTGTTTAACCTCAACAGTTAAGTTGCCATCACCATTAATAGTGCCAGCAAATACATTATCATTTACTGCTTTGTTTAATGGCAGTTGTTCTCCAGATAGCATTGCTTCATTTACTTGGCTATTACCACTGATAATGTCACCATCAGCGGGTATTGTTTCACCGGGTTTGATTAAAACTAAATCACCTTTAACCAATAGTTTAGCCGCGACTAGTTTTTCTTTTATCACTTCACCATCAACTAGCTTTGTTGCCGTCATGGGCATTAATTTTAATAGGTTAGCTGAAACCTGTGCGGCATGAGATCGTGCCCTAAACTCTAAAAACTTTCCAATAAGTAATAAAAAAGTGAACATGGAAACCGATTCAAAATATACTTCACCTTGTTCGGTTATTGTGGCCCAGGCGCTAGCACTAAACGCTAAAAGAATGGCAATAGATACAGGTACATCCATTGATAAACGCTTTAATTTTAAGGCAATAATTGCCCCCGTATAAAAAGGAAAGGCACCGTAAGACACAATAGGAATTGCTAAAATAAAACTAACCCAACGAAGATAAACAGTATTATGTTCAGCCATATCAGAAAAAGCACCGAAATATAAACCGACGGCAATCATCATAATTTGCATCATTAAAATGCCGCTGATACCTAGGCGTTTAATAAATGTTTTACTGAGTACTTGATTACGCTTTTCAACTTCATTCGCTTTAAAGGGAAGGGCTTGGTAGCCTATATGTTCAACAGCATTAAGAATTTCACTGAGCTTTACTTGCTCATCTTGCCACTTTATCGTTGCTCGTTGAGTTGTTGCATTAACTGATACTTGTTTAATACCTTGAAGTTTATGCAGTTGCATTTCAATTAACCAAGCACAAGCTGCACAACTAATACCTTCTACCGTTAATATAGCCTCTTTGGAGTCATTATTTTGGTAAATAAATTCATTCTGTAACACGTCTTCATCAAGTAATTTGTTTTTTTGCTCATGCGTCGCTTTTAGTTGCTGTGGAATAAGGTCCACCCCTTTTTGAGCAGGTTCCGTTCTCACTTGATAATATTGAGTCAGGTTATTATCAACAATGGTTTGAGCCACGGCTTGGCAACCTATACAGCACATAGGTTGTTCTTTATTATTGATGGTGACACAAAGCGTTATGCCTAAAGGCACTACTTCATTACAGTGAAAACAGCTTTGTGGTTTAGATGACGTACTTGACATGAAGGTAAACTTTAAATTACGAGTTAATAAAAAAAGCTAAATTATTGTGCTTTGATTGGATCAGGCACTATGTCAATATAATCATTTTGCGGTAGGCTAATGGTTTCTTGAATTTTCCAATGATTCTCAAAAGGAGTAAGAGTGATTTTCCACTTGCCTGAAACATCATAGTCAAAATGGTGTCTGAAGTAACCATTACCATCAGGTGTCAGTGCTAAGTAAAAATCTTTATTTTCTTGTGTTGGATGAAAGAAACTAATATTGAGTACAGGGAAAGACTTTTCGATTCCTGTAGGTTTTACAACCAATTCATTGTTTGTTAACTTCAACGCGAAACGCATGCCCAATTTTTGTGCTTGCTTTACTTTCGCTACTTGTAAATTAATGGCTTTGCCTGTTTTATAATAATCCCCTACAACAAGTGTATCAGGATCAGTATTAGCTATAATATAAGTTGTAATCCCAGCGACAACGGCAGTAAAAGGAAGAATAAAAACTAACCAAGCCCAAGGCTCACGATACCAAGATGATTTCATAGAGTTAAACGTTTTAAAGTGTATAAATTTGGCGCTTATTATAGCGTTTATCAGTATTTGGAGCTAGTTTTCTTTAGGAGGATCTAATAATAAAAAACCCTAGTTAACAATGAGTTAGCTAGGGTTGATTTTATTATTTGTAAATAAATATTACACTGTTATTACTTACAATTAATCCTTGGGTTTAATCTTGAGAAAGAGAGTAGATATATGCACTGATAACATGCACTTTTTCTTCACCAAGAATTGCTTTCCAAGGAGGCATTACACCAGCACGGCCATTTCGAATAGATTCTTCAATAGCACGTTGTGAACCGCCATATAACCAAGTGTTGTCTGATAAGTTTGGAGCGCCCATTGGTGTGCCCATTGCCAAGCTACCTTGACCATCAGGGCCATGACAACCAGCACACATTCCAAATTTAGCTTTACCAGCTGTCGCTAGTTCTTCATTTACAGAACGTCCACTTAAGCTAATTACATAAGCAGCAACTTCTTTAACGCCTTGATCACCACCAATTACAGTACCCCAAGCTATCATACCTACGGCTTTACGACCGCGCATAATAGACTCTTTAATTTTTTCTGGTGAACCGCCATATAACCAGTCTTTATCAGCTAAGTTCGGGAAGCCTGTAGTACCACGTGCATCAGAACCATGACATTGTGAACAGTTTTGAATAAATAGGCGTTGACCTACTTTCAATGCTTCAGTATCTGTCGCCAAGTCTTCAATGCTACGCGCAGCGTAAGCGTCAAAAATTGGACCATACTTCTCATCAGCTTGCGCCACTTCACGGTCATACTGAACTAAAACACCAGAATTATCTTTTAAAGATTCTACTGTTTTAGCTTTTGATTCAGCAATATTTAAAATGCCTTGGTTAGAACTTTTCCAGCCTAAAAAGCCAGTCCAGTTACCTAAACCGTACAGTGCAATATAACCAAATGCCCAAATGATAGTAATTAAGAAGAATGTGCTCCACCATTTAGGTAGTGGATTATTTAATTCTTCAATGCCGTCAAAGGTATGTCCCATAGACTCACCTTCTTCAACGCCTGCAAAGTTCTTTAAGCACCAACGTAGTAGTAAAAAACAACCTACTAAGGAGCCTAGGGTAAGAACCCATACCCATATATTCCAGAAGCTAGACATTCTTATTTTCTCTCCTGCTTGCTATCTTTATCAAGATGGCGTTCTTTATTTTGTTTAGTAAGTTCATCTTCTTCAAAAATAGAGTTTGCAACTTCATCAAATGAAGATTTCCGTTTTTTTGAATATGACCAAACGACAATAATAATAAATAATGCCAATATAAGGAGGGCAACTAGCCCTCTAAGTGTTCCGTATTCCATCAGGCCAACTATTTCAATGCATGGCCAAGAGATTGCAAGTAAGCAACCAAGGCATCCATTTCAGTTTTACCTTTAACAGCATCAGTAGCGCCATCTATCTCAGCCTGACTATAAAGTGGAATGGCATTACCATTTTCATCTTTATGGCTACGATTACGCGTTAACCAGTTAAAAGTTTCTAGTTTTTTACCTGTAATTTCACCGTCTAATGTATTGGTGTTTAACCAACTATAAGCGGGCATATTTGACTCAGGTACAACAGAACGAGGATCAGTTAAATGAGCAATATGCCAATCATCACTGTAACGTTGACCTACACGAGCTAGATCTGGACCAGTACGTTTAGAGCCCCATAAGAATGGATGTTCCCAAACGTGCTCACCAGCTACACTGTAGTGGCCATAGCGTTCAGTTTCTGCTCTAAATGGACGAATCATTTGGCTATGACAGTTACTACAACCTTCACGGATATAAATATCACGACCTTCAAGTTGAAGGGCGGTGTAAGGTTTCAAGTTATCAACTGGCGTTGTTGTTTCCTTTTGGAAGAACAACGGTGTGATCTCAACTAAACCACCGATACTGATAGCAAGTACGGTAAATAGAAAGAACAAACCAACATTCTTTTCAACTTTTTCATGTTTATTTTGCATGTCTGTTCTCCTTAAGCTTCATCAATAGGCTTAAGACTTCCGTCTTTAGCGCCAATTGTTTTGAACATGTTGTAAGCCATTAGTAAGAAGCCAGCTACAACTAATACACCACCTAAGAAACGGATGAAATAGAATGGGTAAGAAGCGGTTAAACTCTCAACAAAGCTATAAGTTAAAGTACCGTCAGTATTTACCGCACGCCACATTAAACCTTGCATAACACCTGAAATCCACATAGCAACGATGTAAAGTACAATACCTGTTGTATGAATCCAGAAATGAATATTAATTAAGCGAGTGCTATACATACGGCCTTGATTAAATAACACTGGAATTAAGTGGTACATAGCACCAATTGAAACCATTGCAACCCAACCTAGCGCACCTGAATGAACATGACCAACAGTCCAATCTGTGTAATGAGATAAAGCATTTACTGATTTAATCGCCATCATTGGACCTTCAAAGGTAGACATACCATAGAAAGATAAAGAAACGATTAAGAATCGTAATATTGGGTCATTACGAAGTTTATGCCATGCGCCTGAAAGCGTCATTATACCGTTAATCATACCACCCCATGAAGGAAGGAATAATACGATAGACATTACCATACCTACAGATTGAGCCCAATCAGGTAAAGCTGTGTAATGAAGGTGATGAGGACCAGCCCAGATGTATAATGAAACTAATGCCCAAAAGTGAACAATAGATAAACGGTAAGAGTATACTGGACGCTCTGCTTGCTTAGGTACAAAGTAGTACATCATTCCTAAGAAACCGGCAGTTAGTAAGAAGCCAACGGCATTATGTCCATACCACCACTGCATCATCGCATCAATTGCGCCAGGGTAGATAGAATAAGATTTCATTGCCGATACTGGAATTACCATCGAGTTACCAAGATGTAATACGGCTACAGTAATAATGAATCCACCAAAGAACCAGTTAGCAACATAAATATGAGATACTTTACGTTTAATTAAAGTACCAAAGAAAACAATAGCGTAGGAAACCCATACAATCGTTATAAGAATATCGATAGGCCATTCAAGCTCAGCGTATTCTTTTGAAGAGGTGTAACCTAAAGGTAAAGTTATTGCAGCAGCTACAATAACCGCTTGCCAACCCCAAAAAGTAAATGCAGCTAATTTGCCACCGAATAAACGGGTTTGACAAGTTCGCTGTACTACATAGTATGAAGTAGCAAATAAAGCACTAGTACCAAAAGCAAAAATTACAGCATTGGTATGAAGTGGTCGAAGACGAGAGTAGGTCAACCAGGGTGTATCAAAGTTTAACGCGGGCCAAATTAATTGTGCCGCGATAAGTACACCTACAAGTGTACCAACGATTCCCCAGATTACAGTCATTACAGTAAATTGACGTACAACATCGAAGTTGTAGTCTACTGCTGACGTATTACTTTGAGTCATGTTATGGATTCCGCAGTGTTATTATTAATGAAAACAATTATAAAGACGCTTTTAAAAATCAGACACGTTAAAAACGTACATTATTTAAACTATTTCTGTGTGTTCGCTAAAAAGCGATGATATATGCCACAAAATTTAGCTAAATGTGCCACATACAAGGTAATTTTACCCTTTGAGCTAGTCATAAATCAACAGCCGTTTCTATTTAAAGTTGACATAGATCAAATTTGAACACAATTGGTTAGACCCATTACAAAGTTAAGACTAAATCGTTGGAAATCCATTGTACTTTAGTCTGATTTTTGTTATGTATTTATGAGAAGTAAACAAGTTAACTTTTTTAATCAGTTTGTTTTAATAAATTGATTAACCTTGGGGTTTGCTTTTGAATTTATTATTAATTCCTTTATGATGAAAGTGTTTTTTGTAAAAGTGTACAGTTCACATTGAAGCGAATACTGTCACTTCGATGAGTAAAATATGGCACTAAACTGTCGTTAATCGTATCACTCGTTTTTACGTAAAAATTTTAGATAGATAATTTGGCTGATAAGGTATTTACTCACACAATATTGGATCTGTCTCTTATACACATCTGACGCTGCCGAC
>OJCW01000271.1_pt1 | contig 20145 bp, 19 predicted proteins | sample 1592461 | NCBI WGS metagenome assembly OJCW01 (sample SAMN05416884, study PRJEB24817) | seawater metagenome | isolation source: Sea water | place: Canada:Atlantic | collected 2013-11 | reverse complement strand
ACGAGATTCCTCTACGTCTCGTGGGCTCGGAGATGTGTATAAGAGACAGGGTTAACTCTATTGCTAGGTGTTCTCTACCACCATTACCACGCACTATCGTAATCGTTTTAGTTGATAAGGGTTCACTTAAAATACCTAAGGTTAATACACCTTCGCTATTTTCTTGAGTGGGGCTTTGAATATTTTTTAGGGATAATGCTTGCAGCGCAGACTTTGTCGCTTTACCTACGGCAATGATATGTTGATATTGCCACTGCGCTGCATTGAGGCTAGCATTAGCAAACTCTACTGCCGCAACACTGACAAATATTATAATATTGGCGCGGGTTAGTAAGGTTTTACTTTGTTTTTCACTAGCCAGCGGCTGATAATCGAATAGCGGTTGACTCACGCAAGCAATATCATGTTTCTTAAGTATTAAATTTAATGCTTGCGCTTTTTTGGCTGGTCGCGTTATTAAAACGTTAAGCGGGTGGTCGCTATTGGTTATCAGCATTTGTTGTGGCGTAAACTTGTTGTAAAATTTCATCAGCGCCGCGGCTAAGTAATTCTTGCGCTAGCGTGTTACCTAATGCTTCACCTTGTTCAATGGGGCCTGTAATTTCACTTTCAATTATCTCACTGCCATCAATAGCACCCACTAAACCGCGTAAGTGTACTTCTTTACCATCAGTTGAAATGACACTATAACTTGCAATGGGTACCTGACAGCCGCCTTCTAATGCTTTATTCATTGCGCGTTCAGTTAACACACGGACACGCGTAGCTTTACATTCAAGAGGGGCTAATAATGCTTTAACAGTGTCGTCATTAATACGGCACTCAATGCCGACAGCGCCTTGGCCGTTTGCAGGTAACATTTCTTCTGGTTCAATATATTGTGCGATACGTTCAGCCATCTCTAAACGAACTAAACCCGCAGCAGCTAAAATAATGGCGTCATATTGCCCTTCATCTAGTTTTTTCAAGCGGGTGTTTACGTTGCCGCGTAAGTCCCTTATATCAAGATCTGGGCGCTTAGCTTTTAATTGGCATTGGCGACGTAAACTTGAAGTACCCACAATTGCCCTTTGAGGTAAGTCACTTAGGTTAGCATAGGTGTTTGAAACAAAAGCATCGCGGGGATCTTCACGAGGACAAATCACTTCTAAGCCTAAACCGTCAGGGAATTCTACGGGGACGTCTTTCATTGAATGAACAGCAATGTCTGCTCTATCTTCAAGCATAGCAACTTCAAGTTCTTTAACAAAAAGACCTTTACCGCCTATTTTAGCCAATGGGGTATCTAACCAGATATCACCCTTAGTGGTCATGGGCACAAGTACAACATTAATGTCTTGATGAAAGTGTTCTAGTTGTGCTTTTACGTATTCTGCTTGCCATAATGCAAGGGCGCTTTCACGTGTTGCTATTCGTACTGTAGTCATAGGTCTTGTTCTCGAAAGTTTATGCTATTGTGCTGTAAGGGTTATTTCAGTTTCAGCTTGTTTACTAACTGCGTCAGATAAAAATTGCCAAAACTCATCACCGCCACGTTTATCTACCCACATATCATCGTTAAATGAAAAATGGTGGCCATTAAATTTAGTTGCTACCCAAATTTCATGCAAAGGGGCTTGTTTATTGATGATGATTTTAGTGCTGTTTTTAAAGGTTAGCGTTAATAAGCCGCCAACACCTTCGTAATCTATATCAACACCACATTCTTCGATCGCCTCTTCAACGGCAAGTAAAAGATCTTCAGCGATTAAATTGTATTGGCTATCGTTCATTGGCTTTCTTTAGTTGTTTGGGGGATCGGCATGTGAGTATAATACCAATCAACTGAGATAAATATAACAACTAAGTTAAGTACAGCACTTGATTTAGACAACTTTCATGGTAAAAACTGGTAATCATGCATTTAATTAAATACTTTTCTTTATTATTCACCTGCTTTTTAATGAGCGTGACCCTCTCTGGCTGTGGTTCTAAAGGTGATTTGTATCAAGCTGTTGAAATAAAACCAGAGCAGGGTACTTTAGCAAAAGAGTCGCAATCAAAAAATATAGATACAATTAAGAAGTCGAACTAATGTTAGTAAATTTTTCAAAAATGCATGGTTTAGGCAATGACTTTTTAGTTTTGGATAATGTCACGCAAAATGTTTTTTTATCTAATGAGCAAATTGCTAAATTAGCCGATAGAAATTTTGGCGTTGGCTTTGATCAATTATTAATCGTTGAGCCTCCTTATGACCCTGATTTAGATTTCCATTACCGAATTTTTAATGCTGATGGTAGTGAAGTAAATCAATGTGGTAATGGCGCTCGTTGTTTTGCACGCTTTGTCCGTATGAAAGGCCTGTGCAATAAGAATAAAATTAAAGTATCAACAGCATCAGGCCAAATGACCTTATTTGTTGAGCGAGACGGTAATATTTCGGTCACTATGCCGGTACCTCAATTTGAGCCAGATAAAATTCCTTTTATCGCACAAAAAGCGGAAGGAACGTATATTATACGCAGTGATTCAGAAACGGTACTTTGCGGTGCTGTTTCATTGGGTAATCCTCACTGTGTTGTTACTGTTGATGATGTGCTTGAAGCTCCTGTTACCCTTTTAGGTAAAGAGTTGTCGTTACACGAACGCTTTCCTGAGCATGCGAATGTTGGCTTTATGGAAATAGTGGCACCAAATCAAATTAAACTGCGTGTTTATGAGCGTGGTGCGGCTGAAACCTTGGCGTGTGGAAGCGGTGCCTGTGCTGCTGTTGTCATTGGACAAATGCAAAACAAATTAAATCGACAAGTGACGGTTGAGTTACCTGGCGGTAAATTAAGGATTTATTGGAAAGGTCCTGGGCATCCGGTAAAAATGTCTGGCCCAGCAGTGCATGTGTTTGATGGGCAACTATCTATATCATAGGGCATATTATTGTTAATTTTGTTTCAGCTTTATTGTCGAAAGTACTTAGTTATTTTTATAACGTCATACTTCCTCTAAACGTATGTACAGAATTCCATCAGCTGAATAACAAAAAAATGTGAAGAAGATTTTAATGACAAGTGAACAAATAATGAAAAATATTGATGACTTACCTTTATCAGATGAATTGGTAAGTGCGTACTTACAAGATAACCCAGAATTTTTTAATCGTAATAATGAATTGATGACCGGGTTAAGACTGATTGATAATCAACGAGGCACAGTGTCTTTAGTTGAAAGGCAGCAACAACAGTTGAGACAGCAAGTACATAATTTAGAAGATGAAATCACCCAGTTAATGTCAGTTGCTAGTCATAATGAAAACTTATTTATGCTTTATAGTGATTTGTACTTACGATTACTCGACTGTACGTCCGCAAATGAATTGCTAGATTGCTTAACACAAACCACTAAAGAGTTACTTTCGCTATCTGAATTTAAATTGTACCTAATTAATACCGTAGATATGGAGCATGACAGCTTGTCAAAAGCAGATTGCCAAGGTGTCATGCAAAACCGTCTATCGAACAGTGATTACTACTTTGGTCGTTTACAGCAAAGTGAGCAACAACTGATCTTTTCGCATCAATGTACAGGTTCGGTAGTATTGGTAAAACTAGCTCATGACGATTGTGAGTTAGGGTTTTTAGCTATTGGCAGTGATGATGCTCATCATTTTGATCCACGTATGGACACTTTGTTGCTTAGTCAATTTAAGCGTTTGGTTGCAAAGCTGTTAAAACAACAGTTAGCGCTTTAATCATTTGTATAGGCTACTTGTAAAGCTCGCTTATTAACACGTTAGTTGAAACAGCTTATCATTGCTCTGATATAGAACCTTAGGAACGCATGAAACTTTACCGTCGTTTAACTGAAATCAAAGCCATTAGTTTTGATTTAGATGATACCTTATATAGCAATAAGCCTGTTATGCAGTTAATTGAGAAAAAAATGATTGCTTATTTTTCTCGTTTATCTATTTTGCATACGGTAATGTCTGAGCAACATAGACTCTTGAATGTTCACTTCTGGTCTCACTTTCGTCGTGAAGCGGTTCTAGGTGAACCTGACTTAGTGCATGACGTGGTAAAAGTTCGTTTAATTAGTTATCAGTTGGGCTTTATCTCACTTGGCTTAACTGAAAATATTGCCCAGCAACAAGCGCAAGCTGCATTAGATTATTTTATCGAGTTACGTAGTGACTTTACCGTGCCTCAGAAAAGTATAGATTTACTAGCCAGCTTAAGTAAAAAAATCCCTCTAATTGCGATCAGTAATGGTAATGTTGATACTAAAGCGATAGGCATTTCACAATATTTTCAACATATTTACCATGCCGGTTGGCAAAGTGATGGTAAGTTACTTAAACAAAAGCCTGTAAGTGATATGTTTACATTAGCTTGTCAGCAATTAGCAATTCAACCCTCACAACTCTTGCATGTGGGTGATTGTGGCCGTGCAGATATTGAAGGGGCATTGAGAGCAGGTTGTCAGGCCGCATGGTTACCTTGTTTTGATGTTGGTAAACCAATTACAGTACTTCCTCATATTGAGTTAAATGAACTTACTTCGCTTGAGCAGCTATTAATTCGATAAAAATTATCAGATATTCAACTTGCTGTATATAAAGCCAGTGCTATACTGGCAAAGTTTAATTATTAGCTTAATTTCCTATCTAGTTCAATAAGGTTTTCTCAATGGATGTTTCAGAATTACTCGACTCTTTAAATGACAGACAACGTGAAGTTGTTGGTGCACCACAACAAAATATGTTGGTTTTGGCTGGTGCAGGTTCAGGGAAAACTCGTGTATTAGTGCAGCGTATTGCCTGGTTAATGCAAGTTGAGCAAGCCGCATCTCACTCTATATTAGCGGTAACCTTTACCAATAAAGCGGCGGCTGAAATGCGAGCCAGAGTTGAACAAGTAACAGGGGGCAATACGCATGGTATGTGGATTGGCACCTTTCATGGTTTAGCTCACCGGTTATTACGTATGCACTTTCAAGAAGCTAAACTGCCACAAGCCTTTCAAGTACTTGATAGTGATGACCAGTTACGTTTGATCAAGCGTATTGTTCGTTCATTAGAGTTAGATGAAAAAAAATGGCCTGCTAAACAGTTTGTTTGGTATATCAATGGTAAAAAAGATGAAGGTTTGCGGCCTCAACACATTGATGCACAGTTTGACCCCAGCGAAGAGCTATTTGTTAAAGTCTATAAAGCCTATCAAGAGACCTGTGATCGGGCTGGGTTAGTCGATTTTGCGGAACTGTTATTGCGTGCTCATGAACTTTGGCTTAATAACCCTGAATTATTAGCGCATTATCAACAACGCTTTGGACATATTTTAGTGGATGAATTCCAAGATACCAATGCCATCCAATATGCTTGGTTAACCATGTTAGGCAAAGCACAATCGAGAGTGATGATTGTTGGTGATGATGATCAGTCTATCTATGGTTGGCGAGGTGCTCGTATTGAAAATATTGAACGCTTTACCAGTGAATATAATGATGTTGCAACAATCCGCTTAGAGCAAAACTATCGCTCAACGGCTAATATTTTAACTGCAGCTAACCAGTTGATAAGCAATAACAATAATAGGCTTGGCAAAGAACTGTGGACAGACGATAAAGCGGGAGAGAAAATTTCTATTTACACCGCTTTTAATGAAATAGATGAAGCGCGCTTTATTGCCGGGCGCATTAAACAATGGCGCGATGACGGTGGTAAACTTGATGAAGTTGCTATTTTATATCGTTCTAATGCTCAGTCACGCTTAATGGAAGAAGCTTTATTGCAAGGGCAATTACCTTATCGTATTTATGGTGGTCAACGCTTCTTCGAACGACAAGAAATTAAAGATGCGCTAGCCTATTTACGACTCATTAATAATCGTGATGATGATGCAGCCTTCGAGCGTATTATTAACACGCCTACTCGCGGTATTGGTAATCAAACGGTTGCATTAGTACGTGATGCGGCTAGAAGCTTGCAAGTGACTTTATGGCAAGCTTGTCAGCAATTGATAAATACTCAGCAGTTAAAAGGCCGTAGCGCTAAAACTATTGCTACTTTTATAAACCTAGTCGATCAATTAGAAGACGATTCAACCGATTTAGACTTAGATCAACAAGCCAATTTTGTTATTCAGCATTCGGGCTTAAAAGCGATGTACCAAGCAGAAAAAGGTGAACGTGCTGAGCAGCGTATTGAAAACTTAAATGAGCTAGTCACGGCTTGTCAAACCTTCGTAAGCGACCCTGAATTAATAGAAGAGCAAACCCCTTTAACGGCATTTTTAACGCATGCTGCATTAGAGTCGGGTGAATCACAAGCAGAAGAGTTTGAAGCAGCAGTGCAATTAATGACGATGCATTCAGCTAAAGGTTTAGAGTTTCCATTAGTCTTTATTGCTGGCCTTGAAGAGGGAATGTTTCCAAGTCAGCAGTCGGTAGAAGAGATCGGTCGTTTAGAAGAAGAAAGGCGGCTATGTTATGTTGGCATGACAAGGGCAATGAGTAAGTTGTATTTATTACATGCAGAAAGCCGGCGTATATATGGGCAAGAGAAGTATCATAAAGCGAGCCGCTTTTTAAAAGAGCTACCTGAGGAGTGCGTAGAAGAAATTCGGATGCAAAGCCAAGTATCGAGACCTAAAAGTGTTGGTAAATTCTCTAATACCTTTACGTTAGAAACATTTGCTAATACTGGGTTTAAGTTAGGTCAACAAGTTGCTCACGCGAAATTTGGTGAAGGAGTCGTTTTAAATTATGAAGGGAGCGGCGCACAATCACGAATTCAAGTAAACTTTGAAGAAGTTGGTAGTAAATGGTTAGTAGTGGAGTATGCTAATTTACAAGCTGTGTAATACCCATTATTTAGTAGTATTGGTATTAGTAGGTATTATAAAATAAGGCAGGCTATTATGGTGAAACGATTATTAGTAATAGAAGATAGCAAGCCTATTGCTGCAGTTATTAAGCAGATAGGGAAGTCACTTGATTATGAAGTGGTTGTCGCAAGTACATTAGCGCAAGTTGAGGAAATTCTTTCAGTTGATACTGATTTTTTTGCTGCCACAATTGATTACGCCTTACCTGATGCTTTAGATGGTGAAGCAATTGCTTGTGTTCTATCTCATCGTATTCCAAGTGTTGTGATGACAGGTAAGATGGATGATGCTACGAGACAAAAAATTCTTTCACAATCTGTTATAGATTATATCCCTAAAGAGAATAGCCAAGCTTTTTTGTATTTAAAGCGAGTATTATATTGGCAACAAACGAATAGCCAAAATGCGCTTTTAGTTGTTGATGATTCACCTTCAGCACGTAACCATATTGTTGAACTATTAAAACGTCGAAACTTTACAGTTTATACGGCTAATAATGGTGTGCAGGCATTAGAAAAATTACAGCAACACAAAAATATTAAAATGGTTGTTACTGATTTAGAGATGCCACTAATGGATGGTATCGAATTAACGAATGAAATACGTAAGACACATTCTCGTGAGGTTTTAGCTGTTATTGGTATATCAGGCGCAACTAGCGGTATTCACTCTGCTAGGTTTATTAAGAATGGCGCGGATGATTTTTTACGTAAACCTTTTTGTCCTGAAGAGTTTTATTGCCGTATTACTCAAAATATTGAAAGCTTAAATAATATTGCACAAATTCAACATGCAGCAAATACTGACTATTTAACTGAACTTTTTAATCGTCGAGCCTTTTTTTATAAGGCGGAACGGCGTATTGAAGAGTATACCAAGCGTAGTATTCACTATTGTTTAGCGGTACTTGATATTGATTTCTTTAAAAAAGTAAATGATAACTATGGTCATGATGCAGGTGATCAGGTATTAAAAACGATAGCACTTTATATGCGTAAACATTTTAGTGCGGGCTTAATTGCTCGTTTAGGCGGTGAAGAGTTTGTTATATTATTACATGGCCTAGACGCAGATCAAATGTATAGTAAATTAGATGATTTTCGTCGTGAAATTTCAGTCTCAACCTTATCTGCAGATAATACAGAAGTCTCCATTACTATTAGTATCGGTGTCGTATTTGATAGTAAAGAAACACTTTCTAAACAGATGAATGAAGCCGATAGTGCGCTTTATTCGGCAAAAGATCATGGGCGTAATCAAATAGTTATCTTTGGTCGTGATCCAGACTAAGATAGCGTTAACATACTATTGCCAATATGTTTTTTTAATTATATTGAATTTTTTTAATTAAATTGAACTAAGTGGATAAAAGAGACTCTTACTTAACAGTATTGTTATCCCTTAGTGTTTCATGTTTTTTGCACCTAATTTTATTAGGTGCTTTTTTTTGTCTAAAATATGAACATTATTGATAAAGTGTTTAGATTGAAAGTACAGACTTATAGCAACTGTACTTTCAATGATGTTGACACTTGGGTAGGTTACCTTAGGTGGTAACTGTATTATCTAAACTGCTGTAACAAGCTCTGTTGCTCGCCAAGTTTATGTAATAAGTCCTGACTTAATGTGACAGCTTCTAGTCCGTTTTCTTCACTTTTAGTTGCCATACCACTAATTGATACTATATTTTCACTTACCTGCTCAGTTACAACCGATTGTTCTTCAACAGCTGTTGCAATTTGCGCACTAATATCCGCTAACTCAGACACTTCATTCGTTATTTTTTCTAATGATGCACCGGTCTCATTGGCTAGTTCAACACAGGTTTGAGATAACGTATTTCCTTGTTCCATTGCAATCGTTGCCGAATCAGACTCGATTTGTAATTGACCTAACAAAGTACTAATTTCTTCAGTTGATTGTTGAGAGCGCATTGCTAATGCTCTCACCTCTTCTGCAACAACAGCAAAGCCTCTTCCTTGTTCACCAGCGCGAGCTGCTTCAATTGCTGCATTTAACGCAAGCAAGTTGGTTTGATCTGCGATACTACTAATTTGAGTCAACACCGTTTCAATTGACTTAGTACCATTAATTAAACGGCTAATTGCACTATCAACATCAGCAAGCTGTTCAGATAGTTGATTAATCGCTTCAACCGTTTTAAATACGATTTTTTGACCTTCATTGCTAATATCTAGCCCTTGCTGTGATGATATAGAAGCATGAGTTACTATTTTGGCAATATCCTGAACGGTTGCGGACATCTGGTTTATAGACGTAGCAACATGATCCGTTTCCTTTGCTTGTTGATTTAATATCTCAGCCACTTCATGGCCTGTATCAGAGGAAGATTGAGCCAATACGGTTATATTATCTGAATCATCGCTAACACGGCCAACAACCGCATTTAATTGTGACTCTTTCATTTTTAAGGCTAATTCAATGCAGCCAATATTGTCGTTATTACCTGAATATAAATATCCCATTAAAGGATTATTAAAGATACTTTTAGAAATTTTGACTACTTTGTTATATTTTTTACGCCATATAGAAAATATCCCTGCACCCACTACAGATAGAATGAGGTTAGGTAGTGAAGCCCAAATATTATCATTAACTAAAGCCATTGAAAGCGCGGAAGTGATAACCAATAGTAATAAAATACCTTGTACCCAAAAGGTAATATCCGTGTGAGTTGTTACCTTTTTAGTTATCTTGCCGTCACAAAGATCTGGGTAAAGTGTATTTGCACGCTCTTTAACGTCATCATCGAGTGTTGTTCTGACAGATTGATATTCAACCGTGTTACCAGTGCTATCTTTTATGGGGGTAACAAAGGCATTAACCCAATAATAATCACCATTTTTACATCTGTTTTTAACAGGTCCCATCCAAGACTTTCCTCCTTGGATATTCGACCATAAATCTTTAAACGCGACTTTAGGCATGTCAGGGTGCCTAACCATATTATGGGGGTGATCCTTCATTTCATCCAATGAATAGCCAGCGATATCGCAAAAGCCTTTATTTGCATATTTAATATGACTGTTTAAATCAGTTGTTGATAGTAATATTTCAGAAGGTGAAAAGTTTTTCTCTTGACTCATACCAATCTCTTTTTATAGTGTAACATCATAACATCATATCATCTTACCAATTATGTACGACTTTAATAAGGGGGAATAGGTTATTAGCGGATTGATTTTTAACTTTAAATGACGAAATGTTGATGTAGAACTAATATATTTCCAAAAATTCTAACAGGGGGGTACAGAAGCATTATTTGGCTTAATGTATTTGAATTATTTCCATATATCATACTGTTATTACTACATGAGCTTTAATACTATAAATTAATTTAATCGAGTATTCTGAGGCGTTCATTGAAATGGCGCTCTCGGCAGGAATCGAACCTGCAACCTAGACTCCGGAGGTCCATGTGATATCCATTTCACCACGAGAGCGCACTAGCAACTGATTTTATTAGATAACCTTTATTATTTCCATAAAGTTTTTGATTTTTTTACTTTTTTGGCAGATTCTGTGTACTTTCACTTGTGTAGTGACAATAAAGTTTGCCTGTAAGGAATTTCAAAATAATATTGCTGTAATAAATTACGTAATCTTAACTTTAGTTAACTCATTCTTAACTCTTTTTATTTATTCTAATGATCTGAGAATATTTTTCTAGATTAAAGTTAGTTGATCACTACACCTCTTAGTAACCATGCGTCAAAGTATAGATTCGGCTGTAGCCAATGGAAGCTCTCAAGAACAAATGAAAAGTGTAGAAAATACCCTTAAAGTTATAAAAAAATCATTAAATTTTGCAGTAAATAAAATGGTCTAAAAATACTTTAGCAAGAAACGGGTCGATGTAGAATTTGTTGTTCTCTATAGTTTGTTTATATTAATTTTAAGGACACAAAACTATGACAACATTAATAAATAAAGTAGCAATTATTACAGGTGCAAGTTCGGGTATTGGTAGGGCAACAGCAAAATTATTTGCACAACAAGGAGCTAGAGTTATAGTCAGTGCAAGACGTCAGCATGAGCTTGATATTTTAGTAAAAGAAATAACTACTGAAGGCGGAGAAGTTAAAGCATTAGCTGGTGATGTGACAGAAGAGAGTTATGCTAAAGCATTAGTTGAATTCGCTTTAAATGAATATGGATATCTTGATATTGCGTTCAATAACGCCGGTACACTAGGCGCTTCAGGTGCAACGCCAGAGATATCTCTTGATGGATGGAATGATACGATAAACACTAACTTAAATAGTTCCTTCCTAGGGGCAAAATATCAGTTGCCTGCAATGATGAAATCAGGTGGATCCATCATTTTCACTTCATCCTTTGTTGGCTATACCATAGGTATGCCACAAATGGCCGCTTATGCTGCCAGTAAAGCGGGCGTGATTGGGTTAACTAAATCACTTGCCGCTGAGTATGGACCAGTAGGAATTCGGGTTAATGCGTTGTTACCCGGCGGAACCGACACTCCCATGGCTGATGAGAATATGTTGCGTGGATTTGAAGATAGATTTGAGGCAGAAACCTTTGTCAACAGTATACATGCGCTTAAAAGGATTGCTAAACCAGAAGAAATAGCTCAATCAGCATTGTATCTGGCATCAGATGCATCAAGTTTTACCACCGGTTCTGCTATGTTAGTAGATGGTGGTGTATCTATTAGTAAAACATAGTAGGAACGAGTTATGGCTGATCAAGAAAATACTAATTATCACCGCATTGCACAGGCAATTGACTATATTAATGATAACTTTAAAGATCAGCCATCCTTGGACAGTATCGCTTCTGCTATTGGTATTAGCCCTTATCATTTTCAACGTTTGTTTAAAGAATGGGCAGGGGTTAGTCCAAAAAAATTCATGCAATATCTGAGTGTGGGTTACGCAAAGCAATTGCTAAAGAATAAACACACAACATTATTAGATACAGCCTATGAGACAGGTTTATCTGGCACCAGTCGGTTGCATGACTTGTTTATCAATATTGAAGGAATGACACCAGGTGAATATAAGAATGGCGGTGAAAAGTTAACAATAAAATATTGTTTTGCAGAGACTCCTTTTGGAAAAATAATTGTAGCATCTACAACAAAAGGTATATGTCATATGTTTTTTGAAGAAAACGAAAGTTTAGCTTTATCTGGCCTTATGAAGCGTTTTCCACATGCAGAATATCATCATGTTCTCGATAAGTTTCAGCAAGATGCTTTGTTCATTTTTCAAGATGACTGGCAGAAACTTGATCAAATAAAGCTTCATCTAAAAGGTACAGATTTTCAGCTAAAAGTATGGGAAGCATTATTGACTATCCCAAAAGGTGAATTAACAACCTATGGCAATATAGCCCAAAGTATCAATAAACCAAAAGCCTCAAGAGCTGTTGGTACAGCCATTGGCAGTAACCCAGTAGCCTTCCTTATACCCTGCCATAGAGTAATACAGGCCAGCGGAAATTTTGGCGGTTATATGTGGGGTCAAACTCGAAAGTCAGTCATTATTGGTTGGGAAGCATCAGAAGTAGGAAAATAATATAGTGCAAGATATAACGGATAGCATACAACAGGTAAATTGGAATCAAATTGCCAATGACTTACACAATAAAGGTTATGTTCAAATACCAGATTTTCTCTCTTTCTCTCATTGCCAACAGCTTATCGATAGCTACAATATCCCAAACGGTTACCGTAAAACTGTAGTGATGGAACGTTATCGTTTTGGCTTAGGTGAATATAAATATTACAACTACCCTTTACCTGATCTTATTCAAACACTACGAGAACATATTTATCCGCATTTAGCTCCAGTAGCTAATCATTGGATGAATCTATTGAATATCGAAAAGAGATTTCCCTCAAACCTTCAAGGTTTACAAGCCGAATGCTATGTTAATGATCAATTGAAGCCTACTCCTCTGATATTAAAATATGGCTATGGAGGCTTTAATACACTGCATCAAGATCTATATGGTGAAGTATACTTTCCACTCCAAGCCGCTATATTTCTCAACAAACTAGATATTGATTATTCGGGGGGGGGGGAATTTGTACTGACCCAGCAAATACCTAGAGCACAATCCAAAGTTATTGTATTAAAGCCAGAACAAGGAAGCATGGTCATATTTACAACAAACTTTCGGCCGATGAAAGGCACGAAAGGCTTTTATCGTGCAACGATGCGACATGGTGTTAGTGAGGTGACTAGCGGCAATCGGTATACATTGGGCATTATATTTCACGATGCAGTGAGCTAAGTGTGGTACGACACACAGATATCACTGATAAAGCATTACGCGAACAGATTAAGCAATGCACTGTATTATTCAGCGGCAACATAAAGCTTAAAATATATGGAACACTCAATTGTGGTTCAGGGAAAAGAATGAAGCGTGAAAATCGTATTTTTTTTGAATCTTCTAATGAAGCAATACTCGAAGATTATCGGCCTTGCGGCAATTGTATGAAAACGGAGTATCGAAAGTGGATTTATTTCGACAAGCGATAAAACAGCCAAAAAACCTGTTACCTGAACAAGGTATCGTAAAATACTACGGTATATTAATCCCATTAGCGTCTGCTGATTATTATTTCAATCGATTACTTAGTAATATTGAATGGAAAAATGATGAAGCTGTGATCTATGGAAAGCGTATTATTACCAAAAGAAAAGTTGCTTGGTATGCTGATCAAGCTTTTGAATATACTTACTCTAAAACAACTAAATGTGCGTTACCTTGGACAAACGATTTATTACAACTTAAGGCACTCGTGGAAAAAAGAACTAATGAATGCTTTAACTCTTGCCTCCTAAATTTGTACCATGATGGTCGCGAAGGTATGTCATGGCACAGTGATGGAGAGATAGATTTAAAAAAGAATGGTTCAATTGGATCGCTAAGCTTAGGGGCTGAAAGAAAGTTTTGTTTTAAGCATAAAAAGACCAAAGAAAACGTGTCATTAATATTGGAACATGGCAGTCTTCTGATGATGCAAGGCACTACACAAAGCTATTGGCAGCACCGTTTACCACCGACAACGAAAGTAACACAACCCAGGATCAATTTAACCTTTCGAAGTATTGTTCACCCTAAATAGTTCAATTATAAGCATTATTTATTTTTTCTTAACAACAGCCTTATTTGTTTTCAAAATATCAACAAACCGTGTAAGAGAAGGTGTCCAAGTTGATTCTTTAGCAGTAACAAAGTAGGTATCTATATTAGCTATGGATGGTGGTAGATTTAGATAACCAATTTCGAACCTATGACGATGAGCCTCCACTGTGGACAAAGGCATTATTGAATAACCCATGCCTGATGCCACACAACCTAAAATGCCATCGATGCTACCGAACTCAAAAATTCGAGTTGCATTAATTCCACAAGATGAAAGTAATTGCTCAATACGTTGGCGGTAACTACAGCCCTGACGAAAAGCGAGAAAAGCTGTTTCTAAAAATTGTTCCGCGGATGGAAATTTATGCAATGTTTTAGGGCCGACAAGTACCAGTTCTTCAGAAAATGCTTTTATAACTTGGAAGCGTGTGTGTTCTGGTTTTCCAGCAATAAAAATACCATCTACATCACCTTCTATAAGCTGAGTTAGCAGTTGTGCAGTGGGGCCTGTTTCAACGGTAATATCTATTTGGGCATAACGGGCATGGAAGGCAGCTAATACAGGGGGAAGGCGTAATGCTGTTGTTGTCTCCATTGCACCTATTCGCAGTCGACTAGGGATAGACTCATCACCTTTAAATAACCCTAGAACATCATCATGAGATTTAAGTATTTGCTTTGCATATGTGACAACATCCCTACCAGCTGTAGTCAAACGAGCACCACCTTTACGGTGAAATAGTTGAGTACCTAACTCTTCTTCTAGTTTCTTAATATGAGCTGTTACATTTGATTGAACAGTGTGTTGACGTTCTGCTGCGGCAACAAAACTTCCAGTATTTGCTACATCCATGAAAAGGCGAAGCGATTTTATTTGCATTTTATGTTTCCTTATGAACTCGTGTATCACAATATATGATGCACGAGTTCATTACAAATCACTTTTAATGTTTAGTGGTGGCGTAATAGAATAATGGGGTACTAGTCGTCAAATTTTAAATATTGAAGTTTGCTCTAATTTTCAATTAGAGCAGTAAACCTTATTTACCAAGTGAGTTGTAACACATGATTAAAAAAGAAGACTTACCTGCGATAGTTGTAGGCATTATGGCAACGCTAGCAGGGATTGGCATAGCTCGCTTTGCATACACACCTTTATTGCCAGAGTTAGTACAGCAAGGTTGGTTTAGTGGTGGTCAAGCTGTGTATTTGGGGGCTGCAAATTTGTTAGGATATCTAATCGGCGCTCTCTCTGCTTTTAGACTATCTGAATCATTTGCTCCTTCATTAATAATAAGGCTTTGTTTAATTAGTATCTGCTTAAGCTTCATTTTTTGTGCTATTCCAAATAGCTTCGAATGGTTTTTTATCTGGCGATTTATTGCTGGTGTGGCTGGTGCTATGCTTATAGTGATTGGTCCAGCAGAAGCTTTATCTGTAACACCTACGACTCGCCGTACCGGTGTAGGCACCTTGATTTTTATTGGCATTGGTTTAGGAGCCGTAATATCAGCAATCATTATCCCTTTGCTTTTGCAGGTTAATTTATTTACTACATGGATTTCTCTTGGAGGAATCATGGTTTTTATTGGCATGTCCTGTCATTTTGCACTGAAAAAACTGCCTCAAAAAGCATTACAACATGATTTAGCATCTCAACAAACAAGCGATAACCCGATAATAAAAACTATGGTGATTTTGTTAATAACTGCTTATGCCTTTGACGCAATAGGCTTTGTTCCACACACCGTATTTTGGGCTGACTATGTAGCACGTGAGTTAGGATTAGGGATTGATTTTGCGTCTACGCAGTGGTTAGTTTTTGGTATAGGTGCAATGTTAGGACCTATTATTGTTGGATTTATTGCACATAAAGTCGGACTAAGTTATGCACTTCTTATTACTTTCTTGTGTAAAGCCATCGCCGTATTTCTTCCAACGCTATCAGATAGCTTAATTACCTTAACCATTTCTTCTTTTATTGTAGGGGCTTTGGTTCCAGGAATTGTGGCGCTTGCTTCGGGTCGAGTCATGGAGTTAGTCGGTGCACGCAAGCACAAACAATACTGGGGATTAGCTACAGCTGCTTTCGCTATCGCCCAAGCTGTTTCAGGCTATGGTATGTCATTATTTTATAATCTTTGGAAAAGTTATATTTATCTATTTTACATTGGCAGTACAGCGATAATTTGCGGTTGTTTTCTTCTATTTTTGGGAGAAATTATCACTGTAATTAACAAATCAAAACACAATAAAACCACAAAAATTAATGAGGTTAAACTATGATGAAATTATACCTAAATGCAACCTCGCCATACGCTCGTATGGTGCGCATTACTATGTTAGAAAAAGAATTAGAAAGTAAAGTTGAACTATGTTGGTGCGATCCTTGGGGTGATGATGAAACGCTCCTTAGAGAAAACCCTATTGGGCGAATACCAACGTTGGTGACTGATGCTGGTATGGCAATATCTGAATCTCTTCTAATTGCAGTGTATCTAGATGAGCAATGTTCGACTAGAACGCACTTTTCAGCAGATAAGAAAGAAGAGGTTTTTCATATTGCAGGTTTAGGCATTGGGTTAATAGATGCTGCTTTTTCTACGGTTATTTCAGCTAAATACTTAAATGATGAGGCTAATGATTCTGTTTTAAGTCAACGCCGTTTAAGAGCAATTCAACGAACTCTTGAACATTTAGAAAAAAATGTAGAGCGCTATCTATCATTTGAAACAATTTCTATCGGTGATATTGCGGTTGCCGTAGCCCTAGACTACCTAGCGTTTAGATTACCACAACTTGGTATATCTAAGACTTATACAAGATTAGAAGGCTGGCGTAGTTGTATCAGTAAACGTTTAAGCTTTAAAGAAACAGCATTTGAATAAAATATTATTCTTAATCTGAACCAATTCATTCATAGCAATGAATCACGATAGATATTTAGCTATAAGTATATGGTTCTATTCTACTATTTTTAATGTTGGCTAATACTTAAAGTTAAATACTGTTTTATAAAGAGGGTACTTTAATTGCTTTAGAGGTTTTTTATCGTGACTACGAAAATTTATACATCTTGTTTAAATTACTTTAAATCTTTCATTAAGCGCTTATGTATTATGCGTGTGCCAATAAAAACAAGTCCAATAACAATAGGGACAGCCAAACCACTTACTAGCTTATGGTTATACTCAATACCAAAAGTGGGTAATGACTTAAGCACTTTTTCAAGTAATTGGATGCCGTAATAACTGATCGCGGCAACAGATAAGCCTTCAACTGTTTGTTGCAAACGCATTTGTACCTTAGCACGGTGGTTCATTGATTTTAATAAGGTTTGATTTTGTTCTTGTAACACCATATCAACGCGTGTGCGCAATAAATCACTAGCACGAGTGACTCTTCTTGAAACATCCTCTAAGTGGTTAGAAGCTGTTTGGCAGGTTTTAACTGCAGGCGTAATTCTACGCATTAAGAATTCTTGCAAGGTCATATAACCCGAAATTTCTTCTTCTTTTAGTTCTTCCATCCGTTGCAATGCCACATCGTAATAGGCATTAGTGGCAGAGAAGCGATAAGTGCTTTGATTACGATAATCTTCTACTTTTGCTGCTATTTTAGATACTTGTGTTAGTAGATCTCTATCGCTTTTATCAGTACCTAAAGCTATGAAAGCAGTAACCTGTTGCAATTGTACATCGAGTTGATTAAGTTCACTATTTATTGCTTGAGCAAGAGGTAAACCAAGTGTCGCCATCAAGCGGTAAGTATCAAGCTGCAATAATTGTTGTACTAAACGTCCGGTTTGCGCTGCTGATAAATCTTGTTGATATATCAGAAAACGACCAAAACCGTCTTCATGTAATTTAAAAGAACTCCACACTTTGGCCTGTGAGTGTACGGGAGCACTGGCGATCAATGACATATGGTCAAAATATTTTTCAACCTTGTGTGTTCTAGCTTTATCAATATTTTCAGATTCAATGATCAAGTGCACAGCAGCGATTACTTGGCCTGGCATTTCTTCAAACCAATTACTGGGAACATAATCGATAGCATTTTTAACAAATGGTTGATCAGTTAGCGGGGCTTGATGAATAAAAGTATAAGTGGAATATTCTAAATGACGTTCCCAACGAAGGTTAAATAAACCAAAATCTTGATAAAAACATGGCATTGTCTTCGCGGGTGAGTTTACTTGAAACCTGTTACATAATAGTGAGATAAATTCATGCTCTTCTTGCTTTAATTTCCCTTGATGTTGGATAGCAATATGGGTGAGCTGTGCAGGAGTAGATATTGAAGGGAAAGGCCTATTGTGCAATTCGTTATAAAGCTTTTCACGTAGCGGGTGAGTCTCTATTTTACTTAGTAAGGATAAAGGCAGAACTACACTTTCAGGTAATTCATTAGAAATTAATTTATTTAGCAAGATAATACTCTCCACGCTCTTTATATTTTTTAATTTGAATTATAATTGTACTTAAACTGCAGTGATCAATAATATTACCTTTCATCATTCGGCAAGTAGTTGTGTTTGCGCTAGTTAAATTAAATGAGAAAAATGTTATTGCATTAGTTGTGACGCATTGAGTAAAAGTACCTACCTTTATCTATTAAATACACATTCACTTTACGCTTGTATCCAGTTTTCGCATCCTTGAAACAAGATTATTATTTTCTAACCTATTAATAATATTTAACACGGTAGCAGCTCTTAGATTGCCATTTATTGTCACTAGATCTTTTATTCATGCTAGAAGCTGAGTGTAAACGTATTGTTCTGATCACATTGACTTAACCATCTAAATATAAAGTTGATAACAATGAACAACAGTGTGTTCATTGTAGGTACACATTAAAATAAAGTAATAAATAGGTCAAGTGTATTTTTTTATGGTGTTTTTAAATACCAATTAACTATGTTTATTGGACATTCAGTTTATACCTTATTACTCACATGATTCAGTGATGCTCAGTTAATATTTAACTAATCTTAATGTAGTGATTTATTGAGGATTTTGTTATGGCTAGAAACCAAGATTACTATCAAAAAGGCCACAGCTTAATTGAGTTATTCAACGAGTATGAAACCGAAGTGCGACATGTTTTTTCTTTATTTAGTTGGAAGTGGTTACAGGATTATCGTTGTCCTGAATGTAGTTCAACTCGGTATTTCACGATAAAATCCCGGAAGATATATCAAAGCAATTATTGTCACTACCTCGGTGATGCTTTAAGTTTGATTACAGAGGTATTCATCTTGGCAGCATTGAAATATCTGAAAAGTAATCGTCATCGACATAGTAAACTTAGGGCGGTAGTCATAGTGTAGATAACTAATACTGTGAGCTACCGTATTGTCACTATAATAATGACGTCAATTGGGCTATCGGTATATCCGAACTTTAAGTTATACCTTCAAAAGTACTAAGCTCGACTTCGTCTTCCACTGTATTTCTACACTCTAATTTAGCGCATTTGTCTATAGGAATGTCACCATGTTCAATTAACCATAAAAAACTTTGAATAGAGATGTCGAGCATGTTTTCAGCTTCTTTAGTCCAAGGTTTTTTATAACCAATGAACATAGTATGTCCTTCACAGGTTGCTGTTATAAAAATACTTAAGCGTTGTGCTTGGCACTCGCTTAGATCAGAGTTGACATCCCTAATTATCTCGGCAAGCATTGAGCGGTACTTACCGTACATACTATCCATAATTTTAGTTATGTTCTTTTCGTGATTTGCCATACTCCACAATTCAGGAAAAAACATGGTTGTATGTTTAGTTGTAAGGTCTTTCATTACTGTTTTTATTATTTTTGTAAATTGCTCTTCAGGTTCATATTGGCATCTGATTTTCTCAAAAGCATCTAAGTAAACTTGCATAACCTTATCAAGAAGTGATTCTAATAATACATCTTTCGAAGGAAAATAGTATTGTACGTTTCCCAAGCTTATGCCGGCTTTAGTTGCTACTTTACGCATTGAAAAATTGAAGTAACCGTTATCTATCAATAATTGCTCAGCAGCTTCTAAAATATGCTTTATTCGTTTTTCACCCTTCGATACTTTTTTGTAAGCCACATTAATCCTTTCTATTTTATCACTGTCTCTTATACACATCTCCGAGC
>OJCW01000265.1_pt1 | contig 20278 bp, 19 predicted proteins | sample 1592461 | NCBI WGS metagenome assembly OJCW01 (sample SAMN05416884, study PRJEB24817) | seawater metagenome | isolation source: Sea water | place: Canada:Atlantic | collected 2013-11 | reverse complement strand
TAGTAATTATTACATCACAGGTCTTTCATGAATAATAACCTTTTTGTTACCAAGCGTAATGGCGAAAAAGAATCCATCGATTTAGAGAAAATACACCGAGTAATTGCATGGGCGGCAGAAGGATTAGAAGACGTCTCTGTTTCTCAAGTAGAACTTAAATCGCATATTCAATTTTATGACGGTATTAAAACAGAAGATATTCATGAAACTATTATCAAAGCCGCTGCTGATTTAATTTCAGAAGAGACACCTGACTACCAATACCTGTCTGCCAGGCTTGCAGTTTTTCATTTACGTAAAAAGGCCTACGGTCAATTTGAGCCACCTAAACTTTATGATCATGTCGTTAAATTAGTTGAAGCTGGCAAGTATGATCAACACTTACTGACGGATTATGATGAAAGTGATTTTGAACATATGTCACTATTTTTAGATCATACTCGTGATTTAAATTTTAGCTATGCTGCAATTAAACAGCTTGAAGGCAAATACCTTGTTCAAAACCGTGTCAGCGGAGAGATTTATGAAAGCGCTCAGTTTCTATATATTTTAGTAGCAGCATGTTTATTTGCTAAATACCCTAACGAAACACGATTAGGGTATGTTAAAGGCTTTTATAATGCTATCTCAACATTTAAACTATCGCTTCCAACGCCTATTATGGCCGGTGTACGTACACCGACACGTCAATTTTCATCTTGTGTATTAATTGAGTGTGATGATTCATTAGATTCAATAAATGCTGCTTCTAGTGCCATTGTTAAATATGTGTCACAACGTGCTGGTATTGGTGTGAATGCTGGTCGTATCCGAGCCTTAGGTAGTACAATTCGTAACGGTGAAGCTTTCCATACAGGCTGTATTCCTTTTTATAAACACTTTCAAACCGCTGTAAAAAGTTGTTCTCAAGGTGGTGTTCGTGGTGGTGCTGCCACGCTATTTTATCCACTTTGGCATTTAGAAGTTGAAAGCTTACTTGTCCTCAAGAATAACCGAGGCGTTGAAGAGAACCGCGTTCGCCATTTAGACTATGGTGTACAGTTTAATAAAGTTATGTATCAGCGCTTGATTAAAGGTGGCTACATCACGTTATTTAGCCCAAGTGATGTACCTGGACTTTATGATGCATTCTTTGAAGATCAAGATAAATTCGAACAACTTTATGTTCAATATGAAAATGATGAATCGATTCGTAAAAAACGTATTAAAGCAATTGAGCTATTCACATTGTTCGCACAAGAACGTGCAAGCACAGGTCGTATTTATTTACAAAATGTTGACCACTGTAATACGCATAGCCCTTTTGATCCAACTAAAGCACCTATTCGTCAAAGTAACTTATGTTTAGAGATTGCCCTACCAACTAAGCCAATGAAAGATGTAAATGATGAAAGTGGTGAAATTGCACTGTGTACATTATCTGCTTTCAATTTAGGTGCGATAGAGTCATTAGATGAGTTAGAAGGTTTAGCTGACCTAGCCGTACGCGCCTTAGATAGCTTACTTGATTATCAAGACTACCCTATTCCAGCGGCTAAAAATGCAAGTTTAGATCGTAGAACATTAGGGATAGGCGTCATTAACTACGCCTATTATTTAGCAAAAAATGGTCTTTACTATTCAAATGGTAGTGCAAATAATCTAACACATAGAACCTTTGAAGCCATTCAATTTTATTTACTCAAAGCCACTAACCTACTCGCAAAAGAGCAAGGTGCTTGTCCTAAGTTCAATGAAACACGCCTGTCACAAGGTATTTTACCCATTGATACTTATAAAAACACAGTAGATAACATCACAGCTGAGCCTTTACATTTAGATTGGGAGTCATTACGTGCTAGCATCAAAGAATTCGGTGTAAGAAATTCCACGGTATCAGCTCTGATGCCATCAGAAACCTCATCACAAATATCTAATGCCACAAACGGTATAGAGCCACCTCGTGGCTTAATTAGTGTAAAAGCAAGTAAGGATGGGGTTTTAAAGCAAGTAGTACCTGAGTATAAAAAACTTAAACAAAACTACGAACTACTATGGAATATTCCAAGTAATGAAGGTTACTTAGAATTAGTCAGCATTATGCAAAAATTCGTTGACCAAACTATCTCCGCAAATACGAACTACGATCCATCAAAATTTGCAGGTGGTAAAGTACCAGTTAAACAAATACTAAAAGATATTTTAACCGCTTATAAACTAGGTATTAAAACAATGTATTATCATAACACTCGCGATGGTGCTAATGATGACGTTGAAGTTGAAAGCGATGACTGTGCTGGCGGTGCATGTAAAATCTAACTCAAAATACACTAATAACAATGCGCAATTACACGAGCCTAGCGAGTCCTAGGCTCTTTGTCACCCAGTATTAATATAGCGGTGATACTTTAAGGAAAAGCAAAAAATGACGTATACCACGTTTAACAAAGTCCCCAATAATGCTTTATTAGAACCAATGTTCTTAGGTAATAGCGTCAATGTATCTCGCTATGACCAACAGCGCTATATGTCTTTTGAAAAATTAATTGAAAAACAATTATCCTTCTTTTGGCGCCCAGAAGAAGTAGATGTATCTAAAGATCGTGCAGATTGGCAGAACTTAACCGACTCAGAAAAACATATATTTATTTCAAATTTAAAGTACCAAACACTATTAGACTCAATGGCAGCTCGCTCTGTCAATGCAGTTTTATTGCCGTTAGTGTCTTTACCAGAAGTTGAAACGTGGGTAGAAACATGGGCCTTTAGTGAAACGATTCACTCTCGCTCTTATACCCATATATTACGAAACTTGTTCACCAATCCTGGCGAAGTGTTTGATGATATTATCGTTAACCCGGCAATTTTAAAACGCGCAACGAGTATTGCTAAATACTTTGATGATGTCATTTTAACGACGCAATTGTTGCAATCACAAGGTGCTGGTTCATACGAAGTTGAAGGTCGAACTATTGAAGTTAATACGCGTAAATTAAAAGAGCGTTTATACCTTGCTGTTTGTTCAGTCAATGCACTTGAAGCAATCCGTTTTTATGTTAGCTTTGCTTGTTCTTTTGCGTTTGCCGAACGAGAACTACTTGAAGGTAACGCAAAGATTATTAAATTAATTGCGCGTGATGAGGCGTTACATTTAACCGGTACTCAACACATTTTAAACAACTGGCTAAGCGGTAAAGACGACCCTGAGATGAAAGAAATCAGTGAAGATATGCGCCAAGATGGCTTGCAAATTTTCCTTGATGTAGTTGACCAAGAAAAAGAATGGGCACAATATTTATTTAAAGATGGCTCCATGATTGGTCTTAATGCTGAGATTTTAAATCAATACATTGAATATATCTCCAACCAACGCTTAACCGCGATTGGTTTTAATGCTCCTTTTGATATTAAAAGTAACCCGTTACCTTGGATGAACGCCTATTTAGTTAGTGATAATGTACAGGTTGCTCCGCAAGAGACTGAAATATCTAGCTATTTAGTTGGTCAAGTAGACTCAACTGTAGATGCCGATGATTTTGACGATTTTGATTTATAACTGGTATGCTTTTTAGTATTAGTGTCGAGGATCGTGAAATATCGTTCCTCGAAGAAGATAAAACAATACTTAACGCCTTAGAAAGAGAAAATATAGAATCTCATTTTCATTGTCGAGATGGGTTTTGTGGTGCCTGTCGTTGCTCATTAAAAGAAGGTACTGTTGAATATAAACAGTACCCACTCGCTTATGTTGGTGAAAACGAAATTCTCACCTGCTGTTCTTACCCTACTTCCGATTTAGTCATAGAAATAGATTAATTACCTCCAGGCTTAAAATACCTTAGTGTTCCTAAACTATATAGACCAAATAACCAAATAATTACCTACCCAATAAAGCCTATTTTTACTTGCTTAAGTGATTTGCATGAAAGCGTAAGTGCTCTTCAATAAAACTCGAAATAAAGTAATAACTATGATCATAACCTTCATGAAGGTTTAATTCCAAAGGGTAATTATTCGCTTTTGCTGCTTCGCTTAAGGCTTCAGGTTTCAACTGTTCAGTTATAAAGTTATCTGCAAGGCCTTGGTCAACTTTACCAGGAACAAATTCTTTAGCGTGTTTCATTAGCTCACTCGCATCATGCTTACGCCAGCCCTTCTTATCTACTCCTAGATAGGCTGTAAATGCTTTTTGTCCCCAAGAACAATTTAACGGGTTACTAATAGGGCTAAATGCTGACATTGACTGATAACGTTCAGGGTTTAACATGGCAATAGTTAATGCGCCATGACCGCCCATTGAATGTCCTGCAATTGAACGCACATCAGACACTGGAAAGTTTGCTTCAATGAGCTCAGGAAGCTCTTTAACCACATAATCATACATTTGAAAGTGCCGATTCCATGGTGCTTGTGTAGCATTAACATAAAAACCAGCACCTTGGCCTAAGTAATAACCATCATCATTAGCAACATCACAACCGCGAGGACTAGTATCAGGTGCAACGATCGCTATGCCTAATTCTGCAGCAATACGTAACGCCCCTGCTTTTTGCATAAAGTTTTCATCGGTACAAGTTAAGCCTGAAAGCCAATACAATACCGGTACCTTTTTCCCCCCTGATATCTGTGGTGGCAAATAAATAGCAAAGCGCATATCACAGTTTACTGTTTTAGCGTAATGACTATATTGTTTGTGCCAACCGCCAAAGCATTTATTAACACTTACGTTTTCAATGGTCATATGAGAATACCTTAAAAAAACCTAACGTTGGTATCGTTAGGCTATAAAGAATTTTATTTATCAAAATGAATAACACTACGAATACTTTTACCTGCATGCATCAAGTCAAATGAATCATTGATTTCTTCGAGTTTCATCGTATGAGTAATGAAATCACTTAATTTGAACTCACCTTTTAGGTAACGATCGACGTAATCAGGTAACTCGGTACGACCTTTGACACCACCAAAAGCAGATCCACGCCAAACACGCCCTGTTACTAACTGGAATGGGCGGGTTGATATTTCTTGTCCAGCACCTGCAACGCCAATCACTACAGACTCGCCCCACCCTTTATGACAACATTCTAATGCCGATCGCATTAGGTTAACGTTACCAATACATTCAAATGAATAATCAACACCGCCATCAGTCATTTCAACAATAACGTCATGAATAGGCTTTTCATAATCTTTTGGATTAATAAAGTCAGTTGCCCCGAGTTTTTTTGCTAATTCAAATTTACTTTCGTTAATATCAATCGCAATAATACGACTCGCTTTGGCCATCGTTGCGCCTATTACAGCAGAAAGCCCAATACCGCCTAAACCAAAAATAGCAACAGTCGCTCCCTCTTCAACTTTTGCAGTATTCATTACTGCGCCTATACCTGTGGTTACACCACAGCCAAGCAGGCAAACTTCTTCTAATGGTGCAGATTTGTTGACTTTTGCTAATGAAATTTCAGGTAATACTGTGTATTCAGAAAAGGTTGAGCACCCCATATAATGAAAGATAGGCTGACCATCTTTATAAAAACGCGTGGTGCCATCGGGCATCAACCCTTGTCCTTGGGTCTCACGAATTTTTTGACACAAGTTCGTTTTACCTGATAAACAAAACTTACATTCTCCACACTCTGGTGTATACAAAGGAATAACATGATCGCCCACTTGTACACTGGTCACCCCTTCACCCACTTGCTCAACAATACCGCCACCTTCATGACCTAAAATGACTGGAAAAATACCTTCTGGATCTTCTCCTGATAAAGTAAAAGCATCTGTGTGGCAAACACCAGAGGCAATAACCTTTATTAATACTTCACCTTTACGCGGAAGCATAACATCAACTTCTTCAACAGATAGTGGTTGTTTCGGGCCCCAAGCAATTGCCGCTTTGGATTTTATAAATTTATCGGTCATATTATTCTCACTTTTATATTAATAATATTTAATTAGTTATTGTGCCTAGTATATTGGTCTAGACGTCTGATGCGGTTTAATAACGCCAGTATTCATTAAGTTATCAACGTTGCTTTTTGTGCTAATTTTTACACTAATCAGTAATCTACTGTTGCTTATTATATCTATTTCTAAAACAATGTTAATATAGTCTTTTAGTAAATCACTTTTACACAGGAGTAATAATCATGCAATGGGAAGGCATTAGTGAATTTGTTAATGTAGCCGAAAATGAAAGCTTTACTCAGGCAGCAAAAAAGCTTTCTATATCCACTGCTCAAGTTAGTCGTCAAGTTAATGCTTTGGAAAAGCGCCTTAATATTAAACTTTTCTATCGAACGACACGCAAGGTGTCATTAACTGAAGAAGGAAAAGTGTTTTATCAGCACTGTCGCGGTGTACTTGATGGCCTAGATGCAGCAGAGCGAGCCATCACTAATTTACAGTCAAAACCTCAAGGGAAAATCAAATTAACCGCGCCTGTAACCTATGGTGAGCAACAAATTTTACCTTTAGTTAATAACTTTATGATGGAATATAAAGATATTGAAGTGGCCGCCTACTTAAGTAACCAACAAGTAGATTTAGTCGATGAAAGTTTTGATCTTGCTGTTCGCTTAGGAAAATTAAGTGACTCCTCAATGATGGCAAAGAAGTTGGCTGAACGAACAAGCTATGTTTGTGCATCACCGGCTTACTTAGACAAACATGGCATACCTCACTCACTCTCTGAACTTGATAAACACAGTTGCTTGCTTGGTACGCGAGATTACTGGCACTTTAGCGATACGGGTAAAGAAAAAGCAATACGAGTCAGTGGAAGGTTAAGATGTAACAGTGGTTTTGGTTTAGTTGATGCCGCTTTAAAGGGCTTAGGAATAGTGCAATTGCCTGATTATTACATCAAAGATCATCTCAGAAATGGCAGGTTAATCGCTTTACTCGATAATCATAAAGTACCCGATGAAGGCATTTGGGCCATTTACCCACATAACCGCCACCTTTCACCTAAAATTAAATTATTGGTGGAGTACTTATCAACACATTTAGCATAGGTTTTATAATTACTTTACCAGATTTAGTTGACTGATAACTTTATGAAGATATTATCTTGGTAAATAAATCATCATAACGACACAAAATAATACTATTCCCCAAAATGCTTTAACAAAAAAACTAATTTTTGATTGTTTATCATGGGGGTGCTTCGTTGGTAGTGCCATACCACAATGAGTACAACTCTCATTTTCTCTATTATTTTCAGTCTGGCAAAAGAGACATTTTTTACTATTGTGCGTCATATTAGAGTATCTATTGAGTTGTTAATTGGTGATATAATTGTGGTAAACGTACTGGAAGTTGTTCTGGTCTAAGAATTACAGTGAAACCATCACTGCCAAATAAGTAAGGTAAATAGTCTTCTGCGTCGGTATCAATGGTTATACAAAAAGGTTTTATCCCTAGTTTTTTAGCCTCATTAATTGCTTGATGAGTATCTTCTATGCCAAAGCGTCCTTCATAATGGTCAATATCATTTGGCTTTCCATCGGTAATAATAAGTAATAATTTTTCAGTACTTTTCTGTTCATCAATAACCTTGGTTGCTTGTCGAATAGCAGCGCCCATTCGCGTATAAAACCCTGGCTTAATAGCTTGAATTCGACCACGTATTTGATCATCATATCGTTCATTAAAGTTCTTCAGCATTGTAAAGCGTACATGATGTCGTTTTACGGATGAAAAACCATACATGGCAAAACTATCACCTACCGATTGTAACGCTTCACCAAAAAGTAGCATACTGTCTTGGACAACATCGATTACCCTACTGTTATCATTAAGATGGGCATCCGTAGACATAGATAAATCAGCGAGCAATAAACAAGATAAATCGCGATTATTTCCTCTAAATGACTTATACAACCCCCTTTGTGCAGTGGGTGAAATTTTACTTTCCACATGGAAATCTAACCAAGCACTGAGATCTAATTCTTCACCTTGTGGCTCGGCTTTTAACCAGTACCGTACGCTACGTAATTGTTCAAATTGTGCTTGAATAGTCTTAGACAGTTTTTGTAATTTTTTTGGTAATTTTTTAGCTATAGCTCCTTTAGGTAACATAGGTTGTAACAAGCAACGATCATTTACTAAAGTTTGTTTTTTATAATCCCACTCGGGTAATTTAAGTCCTTCGCCTAGCGGTATATCGTCTTCTGATGCAGAGGGTAAATCGAGATCAATTTTTATTTGAGCACTTTTTTGTTGTTCTTGTTCTTTTGCTAGTGTGATTTTATCAAGATCATCCACTGTTTTTGAGTTGTCTTCATCATCACTGTCATCACAACCGCGATCTAATTTGGAAAACTCACTCCAAGAAAACAAGCTTTCTAATCGAAAAATCATCATCCCTTCTTTTTCATCAGGCGATTCTGTTCGTTCAGCTTGTTTACGGCTCGCTTTTGCTTTTTTTATTGACTTACTTTGTTCTTGTTCAGACTCTTTGGGGGTTTCAACTTCTTGGTAATCTGGCATGACTAAATCATCTGAACAAGATGAAGGGTATAACCATAAGTAAACAGGTTTAGGGGCAAAGTTTACGATAGGAAAGTCACTGACAGAGCCAGGCGTTAATAACGCATTCACAATTGCCTGTTCCATTTCTTTTTCTGCGTTAGGAAGGCTCTCTATGTTCGGTCTGCTTTCAACAAACGCTTTAGCTAATCGTTGGTAGCGAGTACGTAATGCGGGAAATTTTTCTAACACCTGCACAACCAGTTCTTGATTGTTTTGTGCCCAATGTGAAAATCCACCACCATGGTGAGCAGCTAATACGGCTAACCAAATATAGAGATCATAATTGAGTGATTTTTCTTTAAAAATAGCCAGTGATTCAGGTAAGCGTAGACTTTCTTCATCTTGCCAAGCAAGACTAATGAGTTGACTATCACCCGAAATTTTTTGTAAAAAACTTTTACGACTTAAATATTCTCGTCCTGTAGCTGCCTCAACACGCTTAATAGCATCACCACCTAACGCTCTAAAAACCATACCAACTGATTTATGAACATCATCAAAGGTTACACGAGCATCATCAAACTCAGGGTTAGCCTTACGCGTAATATATTTATGCCAAAGACCACCAACCCACTCTTCCATAACCAAACCATTTAACTAATTAACAATGTTGCTAGTGTATCAAATACTCACTCTGGTTACGTGATTTGAGTCAACATCGTTAGGATAATAATTTGATTAATCAGAATAATGGAAGCTTTCTAGACATCGCACGAGCCAAGTTAAGCATTCCTATTAAAACAAAGCCTGTATGTAAAGTAACAAAGTAAAAAATACTAACCATCACTGACGAGTCAAATGCTTCGGAATAAAAAATATAGAAGAGAGGTACAACGCCTAGCAATAAACCCGCTAACACTGAAATTTGTACACTTCTAATTAAATGAATTCTATTGAAGTTTGAGTGGGATGTTTTTTGATATAGAAAATAAGCAAGCAATAAGAAACTCAATACCGGCAGTAACAATAAATTCGACAGGTAGAGTGACTGATAAATAATGGCTAGTTTATTTTGTTTCTCCGATTTCATTATTAGTTACCTGCTATTTATTTATATAGCTAATTAAAGTATATAAATAAAGCCAATTATAATGGGAAGTAAAGTGATATAACCAAGTAACAAGCATCGCCATAATGTAGGAGCATGTGAAAGTTCCATAAAAATATCAATAATTTGCTGCCCTTTTAAAAATACAATAAATAAAACACTAGCAATAAACAAGGCTTTATTATCTATGAATAATCCGATGAAGGTTGAAACAATAGTCAACACCATCAAGCATAACCAACTCAACGTACTTTTTTTATTCGTATTAATTAATAACATCAGTTTAAATCACATAAATAAGGGGGAAAAGTATAATCCAGAGCATATCAACCATATGCCAATAACTAGCGCCTGATTCAAACCCTGAGATATTACTAGTGTTGTATTGATTTTTTGCCGCTTTAACGGCAATAAAAATAAGAATGACCATTCCCATTAAAACATGCATGAAATGAAAAAAGGTGATCATAAAATATAAGGTAAAAAAAGTGTTTGTTTCAATATTAATATTTTGATCAAATAATGACAGGTATTCCCATACTTTTACGGTGATATATACACTTGCGACTAACTTAGCGGCTATTAATAATATTGCTGACTTTATGCCATTACCCTTGTGCATTGCATTCAGTGCTAACGCAACCAAAAAGCTACTCGTGATTAAGGTTAACGTATTTATCAAACCCGACAATTGATGTAATTGAGCCTTGCCTTCAATAAACATCACTGAGTTTAATTGTTCAGCGACGGCAAAGCCAATAAATAAAATAGCAAATACGGTTAGCTCAGCTAAGATAAAAAACCACATGGCTAAATCGCCTGGTAAGCGTTTATCTAATATTGCGATATTATCGGCTTCCATTATTGAGTACTCATTATTGGCAATTGTTAATGCATTTAGCTATCTACTCATCAAAGTATATTTTAGCAACGTCCATCAACGCCTTAACCGTTTGAGGATCATCAGATAACGGCTCTGCTAAACAGCAACGGCATACAGCTAACACGTTCATACCTGATCCAATCATACGGGCTGCATAAATAAGCAACCGCGTAGACGCTACTTCATCTAGATCATTTTGTTCAAGCTTACGAAGCGCTGCTGCCAATTCAACTAACTTAAACGCTAAATGGGGTTCGGCACCTGCTTCTTTTATCAAAATTTGTTGTTCTACTTCAGCACTTGGATAATCAAACCGTAAAGCAACAAAACGTTGTCTGGTACTTGGTTTCATTCCCTTTAATAAGTTCTGATAACCAGGATTGTAAGAGACAACTAACATAAAACCAGGAGCAGCCTCGATAAGTTCTCCTGTTCGCTCTAGAGGAAGAACTCGTCTATCATCAGCAAGAGGATGCAAAACGACGGTAGTATCTTTACGAGCTTCAACCACTTCGTCTAAATAACAAATCCCTCCTTCTCTTACTGCTTTTGTCAATGGACCGTCTTGCCAATAAGTGCCTTCTGGGCCAATTAAGTGACGGCCTACTAGATCAGCTGCAGTTAAATCATCATGGCAAGCAACCGTATATAAAGGCTTATTTAATTTTTGAGCCATATGGGCAATAAAACGTGTTTTACCACACCCTGTAGGGCCTTTTATTAAAACGGGTAATTCATGCTGGAAAGCATAATTGAACAAAGATATTTCATTGTCTTGTTCTTGGTAAAAAATCTCATTGGTCGACATGATAATTGGCTTAATTTATTTAAATTTCTTGGGGTGTAAAATACCCTGCTTAAAGTAAGAGTACAATCTACAAGACTCCTTTAGTTGATAAAGATCATTGAAAAGTGCTACCTAATTTTAAGGTGATAAATTATTACTTAGCTTTTACTATTAAAATAAAGCTAGTTTCGCTAAAATTGGGGCCTAGACAATACTAACAAAAATATTTTCAGCTTAAATAAGGCAAAATATGCACGCTGTTTTAGAGTACATTCCATTAATAATTTTCTTTATTGTGAATAAATATGCTGATATTTATTGGGCTACAGGCTCATTAATCGCGACTTCAGCGTTACAAATTTTATATTATTTCATTAAAAAAGAAAAAGTACCGACAAGAAATTGGATATTTTTCGGGCTTATTGCAGTATTTGGCGGCTTAACCATATTTTTACACGATGATGCTTTTATTAAATGGAAAGTTACCATCATAAATGAATTGTTCGCAGTCGTTTTGATCATAAGTTATTACGGTTTTAAGAAGAATTTAATTAAACAGTTTTTGTCTGAATCATTAACCTTACCCGAGCCTGTCTGGGTAAAATTAAATCTTGCTTGGGCTGGACTATTTGCCTTATTGGGAGCGCTTAACTTATATGTAGCGTTTAATTATGATTTAGAAACGTGGGTTAACTTTAAAGTATTTGGTTTAACCGGTATAACATTAGCTTTTGCTGTGGGTTCTATTTTCTCTTTATATAAATATCTCCCTAAAGAAAGCGATGAAGTAACTGAAGTACTAGAAGACAGTATAGAAATTACTTCAAGTGTGATGAGTGAGTCACCTGAAGATAAAAAATAACACCTTATATTTACTATCAAATATAACCTCAAATAATTATTGAAATAGGAAAATTCATGTTCTACCTAATTTACAGTGAAGATGTTGATAACAGTTTAGAAAAGCGTTTAGCCGTGCGAGACCAACATTTAGGTCGTTTAACTGACTTACAGAATCAAGGTCGTTTATTAGTTGCAGGCCCTTGCCCTGCAATTGATAGTAATGATCCTGGCTCAGCTGGATTTACCGGTTCATTAGTCATTGCTGAATTTGATAGCTTAGTTCAAGCACAAGCATGGGCTGATGTTGACCCATACATTGCTGCGGGTGTTTATAAAAAAGTAACGGTAAAACCTTACAAAAAAGTATTACCTGCTTAGCCCATTTCAGTTAAAGCTTTAACATTAAAAGTTTAAAATATCGTTAATAGTAGTAACAGAATATAAACAAAATGATTAAAAGATTACTCACTGTAAAAATGCTCATTATTAGCCAATTATTATTGTCTATGCCATCACATGCTGTAAAAACGATAGAGCAATGTGAAAATGGAATGAAGGTAGAAAGTGCACAGAAATCATCCAGAGCATTGTCTCGCTGTTTAGATGATGTTAAAAACGCTGTTGATAGAGAGCTGCAAACATGGGTTAACAATCATATTTTTAACCTTGAAGAGCAAGCACTCGTTACAGGCAAGTACTCTACTTTAAAGATGTTTAAACGTTCACAAAGTAACTTTGTAACTTTTAGGGATAATGATTGCCGATGGCAATACCTTACTATTTCACCAAAGGTTGGTGCAGATAACACCTATAAGCGGTGTTATATCTTATTAAGTAAGTATCGAATAGAAGAATTAAGCCAAGTACAGTAACTGGGCTTACGTTACTTAGCTGCCTATTTTTCATTTTTAAATAGTAATCAGCGTATAATAAGGTTCCTTGTCATTTACACAAAAAGTTATCGTTAACTTTTGACTGGAGCCTTCTCTTCAGCTTCTTCCTCTGGCCCAAGCAATATACCTAACCAACGGGTTTTTTCATTAGTATCTAACGCAATTTTTATCATCATAGTTAGAGGAACAGATAAAAACATACCAACAGCTCCAAATATATAACCCCATAAGATTAAAGATAAGAACACCACAAATGCAGATAATCCTAGCATTTTGCCCATTAATTTAGGTTCAAGGTAGTTTCCTACGAGGTTGTTGATGGCAAAAAAGCTAATGCCTGTCCACATTACACCTATAGGGCCTAGTTGAATTAACGCTAAAATAACCGGTGGAACCGCCGCTAACAGTGAGCCTAAATTTGGAATGAAATTCAATAAAAAGGCTAGCATGCCCCAAAGGAATGGGTAATCAACACCAATAAAAACAAGTGCCAACGACGCTAAAATCCCAGTAAGTAGGCTAGTAGCAGCCTTAATTGCTAAATAATGACGAATCTTACTTAGTACATGATTAACGTGAACCATTTTATCTTGTGCGTTAGCGAAAGCTTTGGCAAATTTACTTGGAAAACTTGTTGTCTCCGCAAGAATAAAAATAACACATAAAAAAATGATAAAGAAGTCACTAAAAATATTGCCAACCCCACCTAACACGATAGTAACCAGTGACATAATATCGGCTTTTTCAAATGCGGATGCCACATTGACATTTTCAATGGGCATGCCATGAGAAGCCACCCAATCTACGATGGATTTAACACGAGAACCTAATTGTTCAATATAAAATTCTTTGTTGGCATTGAATGCGTTAATTGAATCACCGACCAACGCAACAACACCATAGACAAATGCCAAAATGACGGCTAACACAATTACAATAGCGAGTGAGCGGGGAATCTTATGATCTTCCATCCAGCGTATTGAAGGCATACAAATAATAGCAATGAATAATGCCATTAATAACTGCACTAAAAGAGGTGCTGCAACTTTCAATCCAGCGATTATGATGATAATTGATGCAAATGCCACTAAATAGGGGGTTGCCTGCTTGGAAGGGGTCATCTTGGTATTCATTCCTTATAATTTACAACGTTATCTAGAACGCCTGAAGCGTTTTATCATCTATTATTCTAAAAGAGATTGTGCGGATACTAAGTTACAGGCGGGCAGTCTATCATACTTTTTTAGCCTGTATAGCTTAGCCCTATACTGATTTTATCAGCCGGTTAATATAGGTTACATCGTTCGACGGATCAGCGTTACACTCGACATTTTTAACAAACGCCAACAACTGAGCAGCCCCACTATGCCGACAAAACCTGCACCTGCAACAATTCCTAGTAACCAATACTCAAAATGAAAGCTAGTTTGCATCTTAAATAAGTGACTTTGTAATAAATAAACAGTCAACTCCATCGCAACACTTGCCATTAAACCAGCGATAGCACCTAGTGCTACAAATTCGAGTAATATACTATTGCGTAATAACGCACCTTTAGCGCCAATAGCCCTTAATATGGCTATTTCTCGTTCTCGCTCTTCCATGCTCGCTTGTACTTGAGCAACCAGTACTAAACAGCTAGCGCAAACAACCAGTAGTAAAATAAACTCAACAGCTTTAGATACTTGTTCGATAACTTTTCGCAATTGTAAAATCATCGCATCAACATCAATAACACTAATAGTTGGATAATCATTAAGAAATTGCTGTAACTGTATTTTATTTTGACTAGATACATATAAAGAGGAAATATAACTAGCAGGATAATCTGACAATACTTGTGGATTAAATATCATATAAAAATTAGGTTGCATTGATTGCCAGTTAACCGTTCTGATGCTGGTTACTGGTACCGTTATAGCTTCGCTACCTAACTGAAAAGTTAATTGATCGCCGAGCTTAATATCCAATCGCTTTGCAAGTGTTTGTTCAATGGAAACTTGTGGCTTATGAGCCTGTGGGGAATCATTTTCCCACCACTCCCCTTCTTTTATGATATTTTCTTTTGGCAGTTGAGTCCGCCAAGTTAAATTTAATTCCCGCCCAACGCCTTGACGTCCATTATCACTGCCATCTATTGTTTCTTTAGATACTTTTTTAGCAATTTTATCATTGTTAACGGCAGTTAATCGACCACGAATTACTGCATAAAGGTCACTCGCGCTAATACTTTTTTGTGTTATGAACCTCTCAACATTATCAACTTGATCTTGAGCAATATTCACTAAAAATACATTGGGTGTCTTTTCAGGTAATTGTGCTTGCCATTCGCTTAACAAAGCGCTTCTGAGCACGACAATCATTAAAAGCAACTTTAGCGCAATGGTAAAGCTCACTATTTGTATGCTATTTGCTTGTGCCCTACGTTGTAGGTTGGCTAAAGATAAATGCCAGGCAGCCCCCGCTTTAGTGCCAATATTACGTGTAAGCTTCATCAGTAAGTGACCAAAAAGCAATAATATTACCGAAACAATAATACCGCTTATTAATAAGCTAACACTTAATATTACATCGTTACTAAAAATGAATAATAATAAAAAAAGCGCCAATAACGGGATTAATGATTGAATGGCACGCCGCCATAATGTTTGCTTACTGTCTGATTGCCCTGAGCCCCTAATAACCACTAAGGCAGAAGTAGCCACCAGTTCTTTCAACGGTGTTATCGCAAATGCTAGTGAACAAACTAACCCAGTCAATACCGCAATAGTTAAAGGGTAAAAACCTAATGTGAACAGGCCAGAGAAAATACCCTCATTCGCACTGACTATAGACAATTGAACGGGTAAATAATCTTTTAAAGCATAAAATCCAACTTGTGCCAGTACATAACCAACAACTAATCCCAATGCTGTACTAAATAGACTTAACAAAGACCAATGGAGAAAATACAACTTTCTAACATGGCTTAACGATGCGCCCATCGCTTTATATACGCCAACACTGGTTTGATGGCGTTGAGCATAACGTCTACTAGCAACGGATACCGCAACGGCAGCTAAAACGATGCCTAACAAACTGGCAAGAGATAGGTATTGCTCCGCTTTATTTAGTGCATTAGCCAGTGGTGATTGCCTAGATTGGATGTTATACCAGCGCTGGCTATCATTTAACTTTGGCTCAAGCCAAGCAGTTAATGCCTTAACATCATCAATATCTCCAGAGAATAGATATTTATAGGTAAGCCTACTACCGGGCTTAACTAATTGGGTTTTATCCAAGTCGTCAATATTAATAATGACCTTTACACCTGAGGTAAAAACACTAAAAGAAGCGTCAGGAATTTGTTTAGCTATTGCTTGAATAACAAAGCTATTCTCGCCAATATCAATTTTGTCTCCAATGGTGACATTAAGTAACGACAATAACTTTTCTTCAATATAAGCACTGCCTACTTCTGGCGCATTTACTACGGCTAAATCAGTTGAGGCATTAGAGTGGCTAACTAACAACTCTCCCCTTAAAGGGTATGCCTTGGAAATTGCTTGCACCTCAACTAGCGCCATCACATCATCTGCGAAGGCCATTGATGACAACAACACTTGTTGCGCTTGGTTAACCTGTAGCGCTTGGCTTTTATGAATTAACGCATTCCATGTTAAGGAGGGGGATTGTGCAGTACTTGCTTGAGTAGGTAGCTTTCTACTTGTTTGTAACACCCTGTCTGCTGCAATAAAGCTGGTGCTTTCATTGAGTAATGCTTGTTTAATTTTTCCTGAAAACCCCGCTAATGAAAAAACACTGGCAACGCCAAGTACAATTGCCAACACGATGATAGTAAGTTCACCACGCTTTAATTCATGTTTTAATAACCGAATAGATTGTTTTACCCAATTAGTTCGAGTTGAAATCATAGTATCTCAGCTTGAGTTTTTATCATTTTATGGTTTAGTGGGCTCAATTGAGTATCATCTAAGTTTTGATCATTGATTAATAGGCCACCGAGCATTTCAACACTTCGCTGGCAGCGTTGAGCTAAGGTTGAATCGTGGGTAACTAAAACCAAGGTTGTGCCAAACTGTTTATTTAAATCAAATAACAAATCAGCAATATGTATAGAGGTCTGCTTATCTAAATTACCGGTTGGTTCATCGGCAAATAAAATATCAGGTTTGGTCATAAATGCGCGAGCAATGGCAACCCTTTGTTGCTCTCCACCAGAGAGTTGTGCTGGAAAGTGATTAACACGCTCAGCCAACCCGACTTGCGCTAATAAGGCTAATGCCTGTTGCTTTGCATTGTCATCATTGGCTAATTCAGCAGGTAACATCACATTTTCTAACGCGGTCAAACTACTAATTAACAGAAATTGTTGAAATATAAAACCAACATGATCAGCCCTAACTTGACTACGCTGCTCTTCATTTAATTGATGCAAAGGCTGATTTTTCAGATAAACTTCACCTGTAGAAGGTAAATCTAAACCCGCTAATATAGACAGTAAAGTCGTTTTACCTGATCCAGAAGAGCCAACTATTGCAAGCGTTTCTCCTTTATATACGGTTAAATTGATGTCTTGTAATAAACTTAACGGCTTATCTTCAAGCTTTACAAACTTCGCAAGCGATTGTGTTTTAAGAATAATTTCGGAATTTAATTTCATGATAAAAAAGTCGTTCTTTCGTTTATCGATATTGATTATAACTAGCATTGGGTTGTTTTTTACTTATTCAAGCCAAGCCAGTGATAATCAGATCAGTGAGTCTTGCTCTATTTTAATACTAGGTGATAGCCTTAGTGCAAGCTTTGGTATGAAAGAAAGCCAAGGCTGGGTTTATCAGCTAAATCAAGTATTACATCAAGAAAAAGCCCCTTACATATTGGTTAATGCCAGTATCAGCGGTGAGACTACAGCTGGCGGTTTATCTCGCTTACCTAGGATTTTAGCTAAGCAAAACATTGATTATTTACTGATAGAATTAGGGGGGAATGACGGTTTAAGAGGCTTTCCCCCTTCACTTATTAAAAACAACTTGTTACAAATTATTCAACTGGCTCAACAAAAGGGTATTAAGGTCTTATTAATGGATATAATAATTCCTCCGAACTACGGTGCTCGCTATAACAAACTCTTTAATCAAACTTTTACCAAAGTAGCAAACGCAAGCGGTATCCATTTATTACCCTTTTTTATGGAGTCTATCGCATTACAGCCTGAGTTGATGCAATTGGATGGGATTCATCCAAATATTAAAGCACAGCCAATCATTGTAACGTTTATGAAACAACAACTCGATACACTAGTAACCTCTTCGTTAAAATAAATAACGTCTATTCTTAGTTAAGGAAATCAACACTCACAATGGAATTTACTTGGATTTTTTTCGCCTTTATATGTGGTTTTGCTGCCAAGACTATTCATCTACCTCCTTCAATCGGCTTTTTAGTAGCAGGGTTTGCTTTAAATTTTTTAGGTTATCAATCCGATGATAGCTTAGTAACCCTCAGTAACTTAGGCATAACGTTAATGTTATTCACCATAGGCCTTAAACTGAATGTAAAAAGCTTATTTAAAAATGAAATATGGCTAACCAGTTCACTACATACCATTGTTTGGTTAGTTATTGTCATTGTCATTGCCAAATTTTTTGCCTTATTAACGGTTAGTTATTTTACCGACCTTGATTTAATAACAGCCACTCTGATCGCTTTTGCATTAAGTTTTAGTAGTACCGTATGTATCATAAAGTTGTTAGAAGAAAATGGTGAAATGCGGACCCGACATGGAAAAATCGCAGTCGGTATTCTCGTTATTCAAGATATTGTTGCTGTAACCTTTTTAGTTTTTGCTACGGGTAAGATCCCTTCGGTTTGGGCCTTTGCTTTACTTGCCTTGTTTTTAATCAAGCCACTTATCAATAAAATAATTGAGCATGTAGGACACGGCGAATTAATTCCGCTGTTAGGTTTTTTTATTGCACTTGGTAGCTATGATTTATTTGAATTAGTTAATATTAAGGGGGATTTAGGCGCCTTATTAATCGGTATGTTTTTATCTTCTCACCCCAAAGCCTCAGAAATAAATAAATCTTTAATGAGCTTTAAAGACTTATTTTTAATCGGGTTCTTTCTCTCTATTGGTTTTAGTGCTATTCCAACGTTACAAATGCTAGGACTTGCAGTGTTATTAGTATTATTAATTCCATTCAAGTTTATCTTGTTTTATGCCTTATTAACCTTATTAAAAGTCCGTGGTAGAACAGCTTATTTAAGTGCCCTAGCCTTAAGTAACTATAGTGAATTTGGCTTAATTGTCGCCGCAATTAGTGTTGCTAACGGCTGGCTGAGTAATGAATGGTTAGTTATCTTAGCACTAGCTGTTGCACTTTCTTTCGTCATGACCAATATACTTTACCGTTTTGCACATAGTTACTACGGACAACATAAAGACATGTTTCAACAATTTGAGCGTAAAGAGGTACTGGCTGAGGACATTTTCTGTCAACCCATTCAATCTCCTATTGTTATTATCGGCATGGGTCGTGTTGGTATGGGTGCTTATAGAGCAATTAATGAGCAAAGTAAGAAACTAGCATGGGGATTAGATACAGAGCCAGAAAAAATAGCTTGGTTAAATGGCGCAGGAGTACACGCGTACTGTGGTGATGCCGAAGATGCATTTTTTTGGGAGCGAATGGATCTATCTAAGCTAGATTTAGTGCTATTAGCATTACCCAATGTTATTGACAGTAAAAGCATTACCAAACAATTAAGGGATGCCAACTACCAAGGAAAAATAGCGGCAATTGCGCGCTACGATGACGAACGAACTGAACTAGAGAAATTAGGTGTTGATAAAGTATTTAACTTTTACAGTGAAGCTGGTGTTGGTTTTGCTGAAGAAAGTATGGCACTAATGGAAGCTAAAAAAATGTATGAAGGAAAATAGTACTCACTTATTTAATTATAAATATAGCAATCATCATAGTGCAGCATAAAAGTATTTTATTAATTAATAACTTAGTTACATCACCCAAAAAATAACGGGATAAAGGCTTGTATAACTCGCATTTATAACAAGTTGCACTACACTTAATTACTACAGATAACAAATTGGTCTTAGTCACCTTTATGTTACCGATAGCAATGTAAGATACCCATAATTTTTTTGAAATGTTAATAGCGCACGACTCAAACCCCTTTGAGTCTTCCTTTGAGCCCAAACTGAAAAGTTTGGGTTTTTTTTATGCCTTTAATTGATTCAAAATGACTTATACCAATTCCAATAAGTTTCTTCCCACCTGTCT
>OJCW01000263.1_pt1 | contig 20367 bp, 18 predicted proteins | sample 1592461 | NCBI WGS metagenome assembly OJCW01 (sample SAMN05416884, study PRJEB24817) | seawater metagenome | isolation source: Sea water | place: Canada:Atlantic | collected 2013-11 | reverse complement strand
CGAGATTCCTCTACGTCTCGTGGGCTCGGAGATGTGTATAAGAGACAGGTCTCCATCAATAAACTGACAGATATTTCGATGCAACAGGCCAAAATAATATTATGAGCTGGATAGAAAAAATTCTCCCAAAAGCAAAATCGACTCAAAAACGTAATATCCCTGAAGGCGTTTGGAGTAAGTGTTCTGCATGTAATGCAGTATTATATAAAGTTGAACTAGAGCGCCAAATATCTGTATGTCCAAAGTGTGATCACCATATGAGAATCAGTGCTCGTAAGCGCATTGATAGCTTTTTAGATCAAGACAATAGAGAAGAGCTCGGTGAAGAGCTTGAAGCACAAGATGTGTTAAAGTTTAAAGACTCAAAACGTTATAAAGATAGATTGAACGCATCTCGTAAGCTGACAGGCGAGAAAGATGCCTTAGTTGTAATGAAAGGTGAACTTCATGGTGCACCAGTAGTTGTTGCCGCTTTTGAGTTTTCATTTTTAGGCGGTTCAATGGCATCTGTTGTTGGTGCTCGGTTTGTAAAAGGTGTTGAATACTGTCTAGAGCATAATATTCCTTTTATTTGTTTCTCGGCCAGTGGTGGCGCACGTATGCAAGAAGCATTGTTTTCGTTAATGCAAATGGCAAAAACAAGTGCAGCTTTAGCTAAAATGAGCGAAAAAGGTTTGCCTTATGTTTCTGTATTAACGGATCCTACCATGGGTGGTGTATCAGCAAGTTTAGCCATGTTAGGTGATATTAACGTTGCTGAGCCTAAAGCGTTAATTGGTTTTGCCGGCCCTCGTGTTATTGAACAAACAGTACGTGAAAAGTTACCAGAAGGTTTTCAACGTAGCGAGTTCTTACTATCTAAAGGTGCGATTGACATGATCATTGATCGCCGTGAAATGCGAGAAACGCTAGCACGTATGTTAGGGAAATTTATGGGGCAAGCTAGCCAGTCCTCAGAAAGTTAAACGAATAACATAGCTATTTTAGACACATAGCTATGTTTAATAAAATAGAATAAGTAAGACTAATCAATGCCACAAAACATTTTAAGCCACTCCAAAGGTTGTAAAAACCTTTCCGAGTGGCTTTGTTATTTAGAAAACCTTCATAATATCGAAATTGATTTAGGATTATCACGTATTGGCCAAGTTGCTAAACGCCTCAATATTAATTTTGACTTCGCCCGTGTAATTACTGTCGCTGGAACGAATGGTAAAGGAACAACTTGTGCCTTTTTAGAAAATGCGCTACTTGAAGAGTCTTTAGACGAACAAGTATTAACAGTAGCCGTGTACTCTTCACCTCATATTGAGCGTTTTAATGAAAGGTTACGAATAGGAAAAGTTGATGTTGACGATCAATTTTTTATCAAAGCCTTTGAGCAAATAGAGTTAGCAAGAGCTGAAATATCATTAAGTTATTATGAGTTTACTACTTTGGCTGCGTTTATTATTTTAATGACGTTAAAACCAAATATAATCATTCTTGAAGTAGGGCTTGGCGGGCGTCTTGATGCAACTAATATCATTGATGCTGATGTATCTGTTGTAACTACTATTGACTTAGATCACCAAGCTTTTTTAGGGAATGACAGAGAAACCATCGGCTTTGAAAAAGCAGGTATATTTCGTGCTAATCAGCATATTATTATTGGTGATACTCAAGCACCTAAATCTGTTATTGAATATGCAGAAGAGATTAATCGCTCTGTAGTTAAACCCCTTAATAACGAAGCAATCAATAAAATAAAAATACGTGAACGAGACTTTGCAATTGTACAGCAGGGCACGGATAAAGCCATAGGATTATGGCAGTGGCACCATACTAATGTTAATGGTGAAATCACTGTACTTGAAAACTTAACTAGTACTAATATTCCTCAAGATAATGTAGCGACTGCGTTGATGGTTTTGACACAACTTGGTATTACTTTAACAGAAGATAAAATCAATGCGTTGATTGCGAAAACAAGCGTTGCGGGTCGAACTGAGTTGTTTCTTGATAATAAAGAAGGTGATTGTGATGTGATACTTGATGTCGCTCATAACCCTCATGCAGCACGATATCTAGCTAAAACGTTAGTACAGCTTAAACAAAAAAGTAACTATCAGAGGGTAATTGGTGTTGTTGCAATGTTGGCCGATAAGGATATCAAAAATACATTGAAACCCCTACAATCGGTTATTGATGAATGGTATTTAGCACAGTTAACTGTGCCAAGAGCTGCATCCGTTGAGCTGATGATTGAAGAGTTAGCTAGTCCTATTAATTCAATCAATTACTTTGACAATATCAGTCAAGCATTTAGAATAGCGAATAAAAAGGCGCAATCAACAGACTTAATTCTTGTTTTTGGTTCTTTTTATACTGTTGCTGAAATTAGGCGATTATTGGTTTAAGTTAAATTATTCGTATTTTTACTTTGGAGTATTACTTGTCTACACCGTTTCAAAACCGCCTTGTTGGTACCATTATCGTTGCAGCAGCCGTCATCATTTTTTTGCCTAATTTACTGAATGGTAAAAAAACCTCAAACCAAACAGATTTTGATAAAATACCTTCAGCCACAGCTTTCACTGGCGAAATGACTAAAAAATCCTTTCCAGAACAAAAATTAGTAAAGAAAGAAAAAGCTGCTGCACTCAATGAAGAACCCAAAGATGAATTATTGAAAAAAGAGCGTGCTGCTCAAAGTAATCAGAAAGTTAAAACGGATAAAGTACAGTCGCCAACAGCCAAAGTTACGCCAGCTACCAAAGTGAAAAAAATTGTTGCTAGTACACCTGTAAAAAATAAAACCAAATCGGCAATCACTAAGCCAGTTATTGGGCAACTGCCACCTAAAGCAATTAATAAGGAAGCTTGGGTAATTCAACTAGGAAGTTTCAAGCATAAAAGCAATGTTGCGGAACTTCTAACCAAGTTAAAACGCAATGGATATACTGCTTTTACTAAACCAATTAAAACTAAAAAAGGTACGTTGACTAAAGTGTTTGTTGGACCTGAATTAATTAAAGCTACATTAATGAAGAAAATACCAGCACTGAAAAAATTAACCAATGTACAAGGAAAAGTCGCACGTTTTTATCCGACAAAATAATTTTTGATTGTTAAAAAAATGTAGGTATTTTTTCTTTTATTCTGATAGAATGCGCGCCTCTAATCAATGAGAAACTCAAAATATGGTTTGGATAGATTACGCCATTCTGGCAGTTATAGGCATATCAACGTTAATTAGTTTGGTACGTGGCTTTGTAAAAGAAGCTGTATCACTAGTTATCTGGATCAGCGCCTTTTTTATTGCCAGTAGTTTTCACGGTAACCTAGCAAATCTTCTTACCAATTTTTCGGATCCTTTCTTGCGAAATGCTGCGGCAATCGCGATCTTATTTATTACTACCTTAATACTAGGCGCACTTGTTAATTACTTCATAGGTCAATTAGTGAGCAAAACTGGTTTGTCAGGTACAGATCGTGTGCTGGGGCTAGTATTTGGAGCTTTACGTGGCGTGTTAATTATTAGCGCTGTGCTATTCTTTATGGATGCATTCACGGGAGCAGCAGCAACAGATTGGTGGAAAAGTTCTCAACTAATACCAGAGTTTAGGTTAGTTGTTGAATGGTTTTTTGAGTATCTTAAGCAATCATCAAGTTTTCTAACTTAGTCTATTTATTGATTAAAGTTAACTAAGTTTCAAGCGGAGAAAAATTCATGTGTGGTATTGTTGGTATTGTCGGTAAAACCCCAGTTAATCAGTATTTGTATGACGGATTAACCGTGTTACAGCATAGAGGACAAGATGCTGCCGGTATTGTAACTATTCATAACAATACGTTTCGCCTTAGAAAAGGTAATGGTCTAGTAAAAGATGTTTTTCATACACGTCATATGCTACGCCTACAAGGTAATGTTGGTATTGGCCATGTGCGCTACCCAACTGCAGGTACGTCAAGCTCATCTGAAGCACAACCTTTTTATGCTAATTCACCTTACGGAATATCATTAGCCCATAATGGTAACTTAACCAATGCTGAAGAATTAAAGGTTTGGTTGAATACTGAGGCACGACGACATGTAAATACAACGTCTGATTCTGAACTGTTGTTAAATATCCTTGGTCATGAGTTACAGCAAAGCGCTCAAGTTGTATTAACTCCTGATGATGTTTTTACTGCCGTTGCAAACGTACATAAACGTGTTAGAGGGGCTTACGCTACAGTAGCACTCATTGTTGGTTATGGCATGGTTGCTTTTCGAGACCCTAATGGTATTCGCCCATTAGTTTTTGGTAAACGCGAAACTGAAAGTGGTATTGAGTATATGATTGCTTCTGAGAGTGTTGCGCTTGATGCTTGTTCATTTGATTTTGTACGTGATGTTGCACCAGGCGAAGCCATATTCTTCACTGAAGATGGTCAGATTCATAGCCATCAATGTTCAGAAAATCCAGTTTATAGTCCTTGTATATTTGAGTTTGTTTATTTTGCTCGCCCTGATTCGACTATGGATAAAATGTCTGTTTATGGATCACGTGTTGAGATGGGCACTAAGCTAGGTCAAAAAATTTCTCAGGAATGGAGTGATGTCGATATTGATGTCGTTATTCCTATCCCGGAGACATCATGTGATATAGCTTTACAGATAGCACATGAATTAGATATTCCTTATAGGCAAGGTTTTGTAAAAAATCGTTATATTGGTCGAACTTTTATAATGCCAGGTCAAGAACAGCGTAAAAAATCTGTACGACAAAAATTGAATGCTATTACGACAGAGTTTAAAGGAAAGAATGTACTGCTTGTTGATGATTCAGTAGTACGTGGCACTACCTCTTCACAAATCATTGAAATGGCACGCGCCTCGGGTGCTAAAAAGGTTTACTTTGCATCTGCAGCACCAGAAGTACGCTTTCCTAATGTGTATGGTATAGATATGCCAAGTGCAAATGAGTTAATTGCTCATGGACGTGATGTTGATGATATCTGTAGCTTGATTGGCGCTGATAAACTGATCTTTCAATCCATTGAAGATTTAGTTCAAGCTGTTGGTTTAGGTAACCCAGATATAAAGCGTTTTGATACATCGGTATTTAATGGTCACTATATTACTAATGATATCGATAATGCTTATTTAGAGCGATTAGATGCTTTGCGGAACAATACGACTAAAGAAGAGTCGGATAAAAATGCTGATTCGATAATCGATATGTATAACGAAGGTGCTGAATAAGGCGCTTTATTTTATTGTGATGTAAGTAAAACAAGTAGCGAATGACATATTATTATTCGCTACTTGTACATTAACCAGAAATAGCTAAGTCACGTATTCTGGAACAAATCCCATAGTCCACATCATTGCACTTAATGCCATAATAGTTACTAACAAGACCAAACCACACGTCACCACAGAGCTTGAATAGATAAAGCCTTTCTCTTCTGGGATATTCATCATGATAGGCACACCAGAATATAATAAATAGATTGAATAACTAACAGCTGCTAGTCCTGCTAACGCGACGAACCAAAGTACAGGAAACAATGTCGTTATACCTACCATTAACATAGGTGTTGCTGTATAAGCGGCTAACTCTAATGATTGAATGAAACTCGGTTTAGAGTCAAAAGTTTTGGCCATCCATTGAATTAAATAGGCCAGTGCAAAAACTCCTGAAACTAAAGCTACGTACATTGCAAAAGCCATCACTTGTGCACTCGATTGGCTTATTTTTATTGGATCACCAACACCGATAGTCCAACCTATATGTGCAGCAGCATAATAACTACATATGGCAGGAATTAATGAAACTACCAGAATATGCATAAGACTGTACATTAGACTTTCATGACGTTTTTCTATTGTTTGCCATTCATCTTTTGGATGAGCGTATAAACCCCAAATATGATTTAATATCATAATAACTTCCTCCGCAATCTCCAATAAATTATTTAGTCTTGTTATTTTTGTTGGCTAAATAAACGTTCGGTAGTAATAATTATTTTATACCGATACCTTATTTATGGAAGATGGTTAGGCTTTCGTCAAGGCATGTTTGAAAAACAACAGTAAAAATAGAAAAATAAGTTGTTTTTATATTAAAAATAACAAAATATGGATAAAGTTATAATCAATTAACATAAAGATTTAAATGATTATTTTGATAAATCTATAATTTTTGGTATGGGGTTAACTTATCTTGATTCGCACTATTCTCATTACTTCAATATCAAAACCAGCTACTTTTTCATTGTCGGGGTAATAAGTAATATTCACTTTACATCCGCTAAGGTTTTTATAGCGTTTTTTTCGTTTATATTTAAAGGGTACATCAACTCCTTCAAGCATTAATGTATTAATTTGCCAATCATTAGATTCGCGTTGTACATGTGAGACCACTTTAATGTTTTCTGTATGAGTTAACTTTGGATGGCGTTTAATAAGTTGTTTTGCTGTCTTGGATACTTGTGGTGCTGTCATACTTTGATCTATATCAATAAAGGTTAAAAGAGTAATACACACTATAATAACTAGGTGAGTGTAATTAATATAGAATAGCAAACTTGTGAATGTTTCACTATGTGTTGAGTTGCTAAATGACACACGCTAAATAGATGTCGTTTTTCCTAAGGAAATTAAAACAGTGGTTGAAGAGAAAGTTAGATCAATAATTGACAGTTTATCCAATTCAGATTCGGATAACTTTACCGATTCTATTTGTTTATCTCTAGCCAAAGCAATAAAGGCTGATTATGTCTTTATTGCAAAAGTTAACCCTGAACATACAGTTGCAACAACAATATCATTATCTGTTGATGGTGAGATTAATGATAACTTTTCTTATAATTTACAATCAACGCCATGCCAAAATGTAAGTAATGGTGATAAATGTTATCACACCTCCCAAGTGCAACAAGCATACCCAGATGACCAGTTATTAATAGACATGAAAGTTATTGGTTATGTCGGTGTTCCTTTAAAAAATAGTCAAGGTGTCATCTATGCTATTTTAGTGTCGATGTATCGTGATGTTATTCAAAATGAAACTGAAGTAACGTCTTTATTTATGTTATTTAGCGGTATGATCATTAAGGAAATGGAAAAAGAAGAACTGATTGAACAATTACGTACGAGAAATAAAATTATTGAAGAAAGTAGTGATGCTATTCTGGTCTGTGATAAGCAACGTAATATAACAAGTGTCAATAAGGCCTTTACGCAAATTACTGGTTATAGCTTTAAAGAAGTTGAAGGGAAAAACCCTAATATTTTAGGCTCAGGTTTAAATGATACCAACTTTTTTAAGCATATGTGGCAGGAAATAAATACAGCGGGGAGTTGGTCGGGAGAGGTTTGGAATAGAAAGAAAAATGGAGAGGTTTTCCCAGAACACTTATCCATTAATGCAATATTTGATGAGGATAATAACGTTGCTCATTATGTTGCCTTTTTCTTCGATATATCAAAGCAAAAGCAAGCAGAGAGAAAAATATATCGGCAGGCTCATTTTGACCTATTAACAGGTATTGCTAACCGCTCTTTTTTTATGGAGAATTTATCATTAGCGATTAACTCATCTGATGATAATGAACCCACTGCTTTATTATTTATGGATCTTGATTTATTTAAAGAGATTAATGATGTTCATGGTCATGACTTTGGTGATGAGCTGTTAATTAAAGCATCTAATCGTTTGCGTTCGTTAACAAAGAGTTCAGATGTTGTTGCCCGTATTAGTGGTGATGGTTTCGCTATATTATTGGGTAATGTCATTAGCGATGAAATAATTGATAACATAATCCTGAGAATATTCACCGGCTTTGGGGAGTCTTTTGTTATACACGGTATTTCTATTCGATGTACGCTTAGTATGGGAGTAGTGCTTTTTAATGATGATAAAGATGATGCAAGTGCATTAATTAAAAAAGCTGAACATGCAATGATGCATGCTAAAGATAATGGAAGAAACTCATTTAATTATTTTACGCCGGATATGCAAAAAGATGTACAGCGACAGTTATATTTGAAAAAAGAATTGGCTACAGCATTAACCCATAATTCTCTTAGCGTCGTTTTCCAACCTATAATCTCAATTAAAGACCAAACTGTTGATAAGTTCGAAGCGTTAGTCCGTTGGAAAATTAAAGATAAATGGATATCGCCAGAAGAGTTTATTCCTATCGCAGAAGAGTTTTCATTGATTAGGCCTTTAGGAGAGTTTGTTTTAGATGAGGCCTGTCACCAGTTAAAAATATTAAAGTCAAAGGGCTTTCATAATATTGTTTTTAATGTGAATCGTTCGGTGTATGAAATACCCTTAAACAAGAATGAAAACGATCAATGGTTGATGATTATTGAGCAGCATGGGTTGAAGGCTAGTGATATTTGTTTTGAATTAACAGAAAGTGCACTGGCACCAGATAAACGAAATAATGAACTTCTTTTTAATCAGTTAAGAGCTGCTGGTTGTAGTATTGCACTAGATGACTTTGGCACCGGCTATTCTTCACTTAGTTACTTGCGACGTATTCCTGTTGATTATATAAAAATTGATAAATCATTTATTAGAGACATGAGCACTAATCACGATGATGAAGTGCTGGTTGCTACTATCATTGCGATGTCAAAGTCATTAGGAAAAGAAATTGTTGCTGAAGGTGTGGAAACTAAGGAGCAATTACAACAACTAACAAAGTTAGGTTGTGATTATATTCAAGGTTATTACTTTTCTAAACCTTTGCCAAGTGAGCGCTTAAATAGCTTTTTAACTGATTTTAGATATTAATACCATAACCAGTAAAGTCCACATCGCAGTAAACCTGTTATACTATTTTTTATTCATAACTTCTCTTAGTATTTTATTCCTCATGAGATTTACGATTGGCTTTAGAAAAGTAAAACATGAAGACATAGATTTTTTATTAAAGCTAAGAAAAAAATCTATGTCTTCACATTTAATTAAAGCCAAAATAAAACTAACCAATGAACAACACCTTGAGCGTATTAAAGAGCACTATTATGATGCACATATCATTTTACGCGATAGAAAACCTATTGGCGTGTTGAAAATGGGAGTTGTTGCGCTAAATGGTACCTCCAAAAGTCTTCATATCAGACAACTACAAATCTTGCCTGAATTTCAAGGAGAGGGCATTGGCAGTAAAGTTTTAACCGTCGCTAAAAAAAGAGCACTGCAGCTTCAGCTACCCATCACGCTTAATGTGTTATTGAAAAACCCTGCAAGAGGACTTTATTTGCGGCATGGCTTTCAAATAGAAGGAAAAAATAAGTTAGAGTTTCAAATGCGTTGCCCTTTAGAGGTCATTGCAACTTGAGTTTTTAGCTTTATTTTAAAAGATAAGCCCCTCCCTTTTTACTAAACTCTTATCTATGCGAGAGGGTATTATAATACCGTCAACAAGAGGCTGAGTAGCAATGGCAAGTGTTTCTATAACTTGATGTAGAGAGGTTAAATTTAAAGAGGATATCTCGTCGCTAGTTTGGTGGTAATGTTGATCGTTATCAAGCTGCACACTACTAAAACTGTGAGCAGCTACGCCTAATCTTGCTAAAGTTGCATTGTCTGAGCGATAGAATAACTCTTGGTCAGGGTAGGGATCTTTGAATATTTTTTTTCCTGATTTAAGTAGTGCCGTATTCAATTGCTCTCCGAGGTTTGAACGATCCATTCCGGTCATCCATAGGGTACCGCTACCAAATTTAGATGATTTCCCAACCATTTCAATATTAATCATTGCGGTAATTTTTTGGGGATCAAGTTGTTTGGCAAAGTAACTAGACCCAAAGCCACCTATTTCTTCAGCGCTAAAAGCGGCGAAAATTAAAGTACGAGCGTTGTTTTTTTGGTTAGCATAATATTGAGCTAAGTTGATAACAGCGGTTACACCAGATGCATTATCATCAGCGCCATTATAAATAGTATCCCCTGTTCCTATTTTTATACCTAAGTGGTCATAATGTGCAGAATAAAGTACTACTTCCTCAGGTTTAGTATTTCCTGGTAAAACAGCGACTACATTATTGAGCTCACTGTTACTAATCATACTATTACCAGAAAGCTTCAAGCGCTTAATTTTGCCAGTAGTGATGGTAGATAATACTATTACGAGAACCCCACCTGTTTGATTAACAGAGAGGTCTTGAGTTAGTTTTGTTGTTCCTTGCTGTAAGTAGGACTGGTAACGTTTAAATAATGCTTCATGAACAGGGTTTAATAAAACTAGATGCTTACCACCTTGCTTATTTAGCATATTAATTATTAAGCGCGCATCATCATTTTTACTTACATTGTGAAGTGCAAAGCCTGATTTTTTAGAAGTGTTATTCATTTCCCATGAAAATTTAACTAGCGTGCTTGCTACTGCGATATTTTCATGAGAAATATTTTGTTCGTTTATTGCTAAATTAACTTCTTTGGGAGTGGTTTTAGTAACTTGAAATTTTTGTAAAAAACCTTCACTGGATAAATTTGTTGCGTTCTTTAAACCAATGTCTTGAAAGCGCTGAGCAATATAGTCAGCAGCTAAGTGTATTTCTGGCGAGTAGTTATGTCGACCTTTCAGCTCATCACTCGCTAAGTAGGAAACATCTTTAGTCACTTGGGTTAACGATATTTCATTTGTTTCTGCATGAGCTAAGTAAACTGTGATTAAGCTTGTTAACAGTACACAGAGCCTTAAAAGGAAAGGACTAAAACTTCTGGTCATATTTTTCTCAAAAAGTTTGAAGCGAAATTACTTTATGGTTTTAAGGGGGTTGTTTCTATTAAAAGTGTTTCATCACCACAGCTTAGCCAAAGCTGGTTATCTTGAATACTACATTGAAACTCCATGTTTCTATTTAACAGCTTAACTAACGCATCGGTAGTACTTGTTTGAAATTGCTCAATACTTAATTTTGGGTACTTCAGAAGAGTATCTCCTGACTGAGACCACCAAGTATTTACACTTGAGCCATAGCAATATAGCTTTACTTTCTTAGCTTTGTTACATGCTTTTTTTATACGTTTTTCGTCTAATTGTCCTAATTCAATCCAGAGAGAAATTTCATCACTGTAATTTATTTGCCAAATGGCCGCTTCATCTTCATCACTAACGCCTTTACCAAACTGTAAATCAGGGTGGGCATTTAAAATATAACAGATTAAACGAACCATCAGGCGTTGCTCTGTTTCAGAAGGATGTCGAGCCATGGTGAGTTGCAGCGAATCGTAATAATTCTGATCCATATTTGCTAGTTCAATATTTACTTTGTAAATTGTTGCTTTTAGTGCCATAAGGAGTGTTTCTTCTTAGCTCTTTGCCATTATTAAAAGTAATGATACCAATAAGTAAGCTACTTGCCACTTCATTTATGAAATGAATAACTAGGATAACAACTATTAATTAAGTAAATAGTTCATTTGATGCTATCGTGGTAGCATTTATCGTTAAACTACCCCAGATGTGAGCTTATTATGCCAATTCAATCTTTTATACCACCACAACGTACATTAATGGGTCCTGGCCCTTCTGATGTTAGCCCTCGTGTATTGTCTGCTTTAGCCAGACCAACAGTAGGGCATTTAGATCCTACTTTTATCGGCATGATGGATGAAGTGAAGTCATTACTACAATATGCATTTCAAACTAAAAATACTTATACCATGGCGATTTCTGCGCCAGGTTCTGCGGGTATGGAAGCGTGCTTTGTGAATTTAGTTACACCAAATGATACGGTTGTTGTTTGCCGTAATGGTGTGTTTGGTGCGCGTATGATTGAAAATGTAGAGCGTATTGGTGCAAAAGCGGTAGTTGTTGAAGGTACTTGGGGTAGAGCCGTTGACCCACAAGCCTTAGAAGATACTCTGAAACAGACACCACAAGCCTCTTTTGTCGCTTTTGTACATGCTGAAACCTCAACAGGCGCATTGTCTGATGCTAAAACACTTTGTGAAATAGCACGTAAACATAACTGTTTAACGATTGTTGATGCGGTAACTTCACTTGGCGGTGTCGAATTAAAAGTTGATGAATGGGGCATTGATGCGGTGTACTCTGGTAGTCAAAAATGTTTATCTTGTGTACCAGGAATTTCACCTGTTAGCTTTAGCGATAAAGCAGCAGACATCATTAAAAATAGAGAAGACTCTGTGCAAAGCTGGTTTTTAGATCAATCGCTTGTAATGGGGTATTGGTCAGGTGAGGGCAAACGTAGCTATCATCATACTGCACCAGTAAACTCTTTATATGCATTACATGAATCGTTAGTAATGCTGCAGAATGAAGGCTTAGAAAACAGCTGGGCACGCCATAAAGCACAACACGAAAAATTGGCAGCGGGTTTAGAAGCGTTAGGAATCAGTTTTGTAGTACCTGAAAGTGAAAGGTTGCCACAATTAAATACGGTTCATATTCCTGAAGGTGTTGACGATGCCAAAGTACGTCAGTTCTTATTAAATGAATACAATTTAGAAATAGGTGCAGGTTTAGGGCAATTTGCAGGTTCTGCTTGGAGAATCGGTTTAATGGGTTATGCTGCGCGTAACGAGAATGTTCTTTTATGTTTAGCTGCGCTTAAAGAGGGATTAGCTCAATAAGCGTTTCTATTTTTAAGATAGTATCAAATAAAGCACTACCAAGAGCCAATGTTTTCCATGTTTGACCATGGCTCTTGAGGTGCTAAAGCAGCTCCTTTTTGTAATAATTCAATCGAGACATTGTCAGGGGATTTAACAAAAGCCATTTTCCCACAACGAGGGGGACGGTTAATTATCACACCACTTTCTTGCAATTGTTGGCAGGTTTGATAAATATTGTCTACTTCAAACGCTAAATGGCCAAAATTTCGGCCTGCGTTGTATTCCTCTTTAGAGCCCCAGTTATGGGTTAACTCTATTTCAGCTTCACCTTCTTTTGTGGCTAAAAATATCAGGGTAAATTTTCCTTCAGGTACATCATGACGCCTGATTTCAATTAAGCCTAATTTTTTAATATAAAAATCCAGTGATAGATCAAGATCATTGACTCGAACCATAGTATGTAAAAACTTCATTGATATTCCTTAACCCTATAATGAGATATATAACACAGTAGTTTATCTTGTTATTGACCTTCTTTATAACAAATTTTCACAATGATAAAGTATAACTTTATGAAATATTGTTACAGGTTTACTCTACTTTGTTTAATTTGAATACTCATAATCAGCTAAGTTAAACTTTTTGGTGCTAAGCTAGATTATAACTAACTCAATTTGCTCTATATAAACTAATTGTTTTTAGCTAAAGTGATAATACTTTTTTATCCATTGTTTATAGTTAACAAGTACGAACTTGAATGACTACAAGTTATCGTAAATATTAAGTCACCTCAGGAAAGTCATTGATTAAAAAGGAGCCACAAATTCATACTCAGCATGATAATAATCAAGAACGTTTAGAGCTTGTTATTAACACCACTGGTGTTGGTATATGGGATTGGCAAGTCCAAACAGGAGAGCTCACTTTTAATAAACGCTGGGCAGAAATTATTGGTTATACTCTAGGTGAGCTTCAGCCAATTCAATTTAACACTTGGTCTACTAACCTTCATCCTGATGACTTAATAAAAGCAGAGGACCTACTTAAAGAACATTTCACAGGACAGTTAGAGCTTTATGAAGTTGAAGCTAGGATGAGACATAAAGCTGGCCATTATGTCTGGGTGCTGGCATTAGGAAAAGTAGTCGAAAGAGATAGTCAAGGTAGCCCAAAACGCATGATCGGTACGCATTTAGACATTACTGAACGAAAAAGTAATGAAGAACGGATGTTGGTTACTAGTCAATTATTAAATGAAACCCAGCAAATAGCCAAGTTAGGAGGGTGGGAGTTAGATTTAAAAACAAATATTTTGTATTGGACAGAAGAGACTTATCGTATACATGATACGTCCCCTGAAGAGTTTAATCCTACGGTGGACGCCGGTGTTAGCTACTTTCTACCTGAATCTAAAGAGATTATTTCACTGGCGCTAGGGGATGCCTTAAGTAATGGCGTAGGTTATGACTTGGAGTTAGAAACCTATACAACCAAAGGAAGAAAGATCGATGTACGAACAACCTGTACTGTTACGCTAGAAAAAGGAATGCCAGTCCGTTTAGCAGGAATATTTCAAGACATTAGCGATCAAAAAGCTAACCAAAGAAAGCTAGAAAAAAGCAACCTTGATTTAGCAGCAGCAAACTCTGCCTTAAAGCTCTCTGCCCATTATGATCTGTTAACTGGTTTACCTAATCGAAGCTTGTTAGTTGATAGAATTGAACATGCTATGTCAAAAACGCACCGCAATAAAAAATTTGTGGCTGTTGCATTCATTGATTTAGATGGGTTTAAAGAAGTTAATGATACTCATGGTCATAATGTTGGCGATGAGTTATTAAAAAAAGTAGCAGGCCAATTACAAAATGTACTTCGAGAAGAAGATACCTTATCTCGATTTGGAGGTGATGAGTTTGTTGCTGTAATTGACGATCTTTCAGCGCCTTCAGAAAGTGACGTGATTTTATCACGAATGCTTGAGTCTGTTTCTGCTACCCACTGTATTGAAAATAAATTATTAAAAATTACTGCCAGTATAGGCGTGACTTTTTATCCGTTAGATAAAGCAAGCCCTGACCAGCTATTGAGACATGCAGACCTCGCGATGTATATAGCAAAACAAAAAGGCAAAAACCGCAGTTATACCTTTGACATAGAAAAGGATACCGCGGATAAACACCGTAATGAAGAGTTGAAAAGGATAGAGAAAGCGTTAATAAATGAGGAATTTGTATTATATTATCAACCTAAAGTTGATCTTAGAACGAAAGAAATTGTTGGCGTTGAAGCGTTAATCCGCTGGAATCACCCTGACAGAGGAGTGCTTTCTCCTGCGCTGTTTTTACCTGTGCTTGAACATGATCCGTTAGGTATTCAGTTGGGGAAGTGGGTCATCAAGACAGCGCTTCAACAGTCACAAGAATGGCTAGAATTAGGGGCTGATATACCTATTAGTGTCAATATTAGTCCATTGCATTTACAACATTCTGAATTCGTGAGTGATTTAAAAAAGATAATTGATCAACACCCTAACTTTACACATGGAAGCCTTGAGTTTGAAATTTTAGAGAGCAGTGCGCTAAAAGACATTGAGTTAGTATCAACTGTGATGAAAGCATGCGATCAGTTAGGAGTACATTTCTCAATTGATGATTTTGGTACAGGTTATTCATCATTAACTTACCTCAAGCGATTACCGGCTAAATATTTAAAAATAGATCAGTCATTTGTTAGAGATATGTTAATGGATAAAGATGATAAAGCTATTATTCAAGGTATTATTGAATTAGCGAAAGTATTTAACCTTAAAGTAATTGCTGAAGGAGTAGAAACCCCTAAACATGGAGAGCTTTTACTGTCTTTGGGTAGTTATATCGCCCAAGGGTATGGTATTGCAAAGCCAATGCCGGCAAAAGATATCTTAAACTGGATTATTACGTGGAAGCAAAATCCTTGCTTAGTTGATGGAAGTGTTTAGCATTATCTTGGCACAAGGTTAAACATTAGCCGTTATAACTTACAAAACTATTCTGTTAAACAAAAACTATAAATATCAGCTGTAGTTAATCCGTTTTATCTTTGAAATCACATAGGTCTTCAACAATACATGAACCGCATTTTGGTTTTCTAGCGGTGCAAGTATAGCGTCCATGTAAAATAAACCAGTGATGTAAATTAAACATAAACTCAGTTTTATTTGGAGTGTTTTTTATAATTGCTTGCTCAGTTTGTTCTACCGTTTTTCCTTTGGCATAGCCAGTGCGGTTCGCAAGTCGCTGGATATGTGTATCTACAGCTAAGAAATAATTTCCTTCGTTATCTTTTAACCAACCAAAGGCGGTGTTTAACACTACATTCGCAGTCTTTCTACCAACTCCAGGCAGCGCTTCTAAGGCTTCTCTGTTTTCAGGTACTTCTCCGCCATGTAAATCAACAAGCATTTGACAAGTTTTTATCGTGTTTTTGGCTTTGGTATTAAATAGGCCGATCGTTTTAACATAGGAAATTAATCCCTCAAGGCCTAAATCTAGGATGGCTTGGGGTGTATTTGCTACAGGGTATAGCTTAGCCGTTGCTTTATTAACCCCTACATCGGTAGATTGCGCTGAAAGTAATACGGCAATTAATAACTCAAATGGAGAACTAAAGTTCAATTCGGTAGTTGGCTTTGGATCATTTTCACGAAGCCTAATTAACATTTCTCTGCGAGTTTCTTTGTTCATTCTTTATTCATTCTTCTTCGTTATTGACTTATTTGATGTGCTAATCCTCTAAGAGTCAAAGTTAACTCTGACTCGTTCAATTACTTTATCTGATTCTTCAGGTTGTTTTTGTTTAATATATGCGTCAATGGCATTTTTTAGCGCAATGATAAAGCCCATGGCAATAAATGCACCGGGAGGCAAAATGGCCAATAAAAACTGGCTATCTAAGTGAATAACTTCAATTCGTAAAATAGAAGCCCAATCACCGAGTAATAAGTTTGCACCATCAAATAGAGTCCCTTGGCCTAATATTTCTCGTATAGCGCCGAGTACAATAAGCACTAAAGCGAAACCTATGCCCATCATTAAGCCATCAAAAGTAGCTTGCTTTATTGGGTTTTTAGAAGCATAAGCTTCCGCACGCCCAATAATTGCGCAGTTTGTAACGATTAAAGGTAAAAAGATGCCTAGGGATTGGTATATTCCGTAAGTGTATGCGTTCATCAATAATTGTACGCAAGTTACGAACGAGGCAATGATCAAAACAAAAATAGGGATACGAATTTCTTTAGGGACCCAATGACGAATAGCAGAGACAGTCGCATTTGAACACACCAGTACTAATAAAGTTGCAAGCCCTAAACCTAACGCATTAGTAACAGTTGCCGTTACGGCAAGTAATGGGCAAAGTCCTAATAGCTGTACTAACCCTGGATTGTTTTTCCATAAACCTTGTAGTGCTAACTCTTTATATTCTGCTTTATTCGTTTCTTTAGCTAAGGCTAGCGTTGTTTCATCAGACGTTATGGTGTCAGATGAAGTAGAAGCTGCATTTAATGGTGGTAACTCTGACTCTGTGTTACTGCTCATGGCTTGCCTCACTTACTAATTGAATATTTGTGCCTTCCTTAAGACAAATATTTGGACGAGTTAACAATGAGTGCTTGTTATCTTTAAAGTAAAGTAATGTTTTTCTAACTGCATTTACAACAGCGCGTGGTGTGATGGTTGCACCGGTAAATTGATCAAATATACCATTGTCTTTTGTTACAGCCCAGCGGGTATCGTTGTCAGATAATAGTTTTTCACCTGAGAAACTGTTTATCCAAGGGCTTTTTCTTAACTCAACTTTATCACCTAAACCAGGTGTTTCTTGATGTTTTAAAACGCGAACGCCACTGACGGTATCGTCCATGTTTATTGCAATAATTAGTTCTATATTACCATTGTAGCCATCAGGTGCAGTACTTGTCATGGCGATAGCGATTGCTTTGTTATCTTGTCGAGCAATATAGGCCGTTTGCATTCTTTTATCGTTACTCGAGATACCTAGCAGTGTCGAGCTAAGACTTACGCAGTCTTGAGTTATATCATTGTTATATCGTTCAGGCTCAATAATACTATGTAAGGTATTTAATAATTGTAACTGTTCTTGTGCTTTAATTTTATCTGACGTTAACTCATTTATTAAGCCAACAACCGCGGTACACACAATGGCAAATATAGCCAGTATCAGGCTGTTTTTTTGTATTGGTAATCGAAATTGACTAGTATTTTTAGAAGGCTGAGTCGTCATGATTTAGCCTCCACTTTTGATTCTTTAGTTTGATGGCCATATGTGCGAGGACGAGTATATTGATCAACTAACGGCGCTGCCATATTACACAATAAAACGGCAAAAGCGACGCCGTCAGGGTAGCCACCAAAAGTTCTGATCAAATACACTAACAAGCCAGCTAAAGCACCGATAATTAATCTACCTTTAGTACTTGTAGCACCTGTTACAGGGTCCGTTAATATAAAGAATGCACCTAACATGCAACCGCCAGTCAACCAGTGAAACATTGTTGATGCACTGCTATCAGGGCTAATACTGTAAGCGATAAATGAGCAAACAAATAAACTTAATAAAAAGCTCAAGGGGGTTTGCCAAGCAATTGCTTTCTTAGCTATTAATACTATACCGCCAAGTAAGAACGTGAAATTTACCCACTCCCAACCTAGTGCAAAGTTATCACCAAATACCTTACTCTCCATACTCTCAAATACCGTTAGCCCTAAGCCAGTATTTGTTTTTAATGTGTCTAATGGTGTTGCCATGGTAAACCCGTCAACACTGGTTCGTAGTTGTTGCACTGAGAAGCCTTCTCTTGTGAAGTCAGTAAAGATGACACTTAATGTGTTAGCAAAGCCTAAATCGACAGTCATCAAAGCCAGTGGTGGTTGCCATGAAGTCATTTGTATAGGAAATGATATCAAAAGCATTACATAGGCTGCCATCGCAGGGTTAAAAGGGTTATGCCCTAAACCGCCATAAAGTTGTTTAACTACTACAATGGCAAATACAGTACCAATGACTGATACCCACCATGGCGCGATAGCGGGTAAGCAAATTCCAAGTAGAATGGCTGTTAAAATGGCACTTCCATCCATAAGTTGTTTTCGTATAGCTTTATTTTTCCGCAATGATAAAACCGTAAACTCACAAAGTAGGGCGGTGGCAATGGCTAATAGGATATGAATGATATTTCCCCAGCCAAAGAAGTACCATTGAGCAAAAATGCCCGGTAAAACAGCATAAATAACTAAACGCATCAAAGCTGAAGTTTCGGCTTTACTGTGATTATGGGGTGAGCTTGCTATCCAAAATGCCATAATTATGTCGATTCTTTACTGTTAGTTATAGATGCTTGTTGTGCATCATTCGTTACTCTAAGTTTTGCCTTCGCTTTTGCCTTCGCGACGGCTAAAGCTATACGTGCTTTTTTATCTTCGACTGAACTTGTTGTGCTATCGGGTGTTTCGTTAATCGCTTCTTGTTTATCTGTTGCGAAAAGCTCGTCTTTTTTTACTGATTGCTTGTTCTCTTGAGCTTTCTTTGCTTTTGCTTTGGCAATAGCTGCAGCGATGCGTGCTTTTTTATCATCAACAGGGTTAGTTTTACTATCGCCCTGTATTACTTGTTCCACTTTCGGGCTTTGAGGATTAATCTCCCCAAATTCACTATTCACTGCCGTTACTTCAGTATTATTTTCCTTTGCAAGCCTTTTAGCTTTGGCTCTTGCGATAGCGGCTTTTACCTTTGACTTATCTGCTAAGGTATTGTCATTCTCAGATTCATTATTTACTGCCGCTGCTTCAGTATTATTATCTTTTGCAAGCCTTTTAGCTTTTGCTCTTGCGATAGCGGCTTTTACCTGTGACTTATCTGCTTGGGTATTGTCATTCTCAGGTTCACTATTTGTTGCCGTTGATTCAGTACTCTTTTCCTTCGCAAGTCGTTTTGCTTTTGCTCTTGCGATAGCGGCTTTTACGGGTGAGTTTTCAGTCTGATCGCTAACCTCGGGTTCAGTAATATTTTTGTCAGCAATTTTCTTTGCTTTTACCCGAGCAAGCGCAGCTGCTACCGCAGAGCTAGCAGTACTGCCATCAGCTGATTTTTTATTCATTGCCGCTTTACGGGCAGCCGCCGCTTTCTCATGTTTTTCTTGGCGTGCTATTTTTTCTTGCTCTAAACGAAGTTTTCTTGCTTCGAAGCGAGCTTTAGCTTTTTCAGCTTTGATATCTAGTTGTTGCTGTTGACGTATTTCAGCTTTAGCAACGCGGTAATATTGTACTAGAGGTATTTGACTAGGGCATACATAGGCACATGCACCACAGTCGATACAATCAAATAAATTTAATTGCATTAACTGTTGATGGTCTTTGGCTTTTGCGCTCCATTGTAACTCTTGAGGTAAAAGTTGACTTGGACAAACATCAGCGCATTGACCACATCGAATACATTCAACTTCATTAGAGTTATTATCAAACGCACTTGGCATTTCTACTTTGCTGGGCGCTAAAATACAGTTGCTTGTTTTAACAATAGGGACTTGATCATTTAAAATACTAAAGCCCATTAATGGTCCCCCCATAATGACAGGAGGATTTTGTTGGGGTGATATTTTAGAAGGCTCTACGGTATTATCGTCACTAGAAAACCCAGCTTGCTTGAGTAAAAAACTAACAGGGGTTCCTAATAAAGCCCACATATTTTGAGGTTTCGATAAAGCGTTACCTGTTAAGGTTACAACGCGACGAATAAG
>OJCW01000262.1_pt1 | contig 20424 bp, 18 predicted proteins | sample 1592461 | NCBI WGS metagenome assembly OJCW01 (sample SAMN05416884, study PRJEB24817) | seawater metagenome | isolation source: Sea water | place: Canada:Atlantic | collected 2013-11 | reverse complement strand
TACGAGATTCCTCTACGTCTCGTGGGCTCGGAGATGTGTATAAGAGACAGTAATGCAACTTGCACAAGAAAAGCAACAAGAGCTTATGGTGTGTGTTGTAGAAAAGGGCTCTGAAGTTGGTGCGCATATTCTTTCGGGTGCGGTATTTGAACCAAGATCGCTAAATGAGTTATTCCCTGACTGGAAAGAGAAAGGGGCGCCGGTAACAACTCAAGTTACAGGCGATGATATTTATTTACTTAATAGTGACACTAACGGTATTAAGCTACCGAACTTTGCTGTGCCAAAAACAATGCATAATGAAGATAACTATATTGTTAGCATGGGTAATGTGTGTCGGTGGTTAGCTGAACAGGCTGAGCAGCTAGGCGTTGAAATATTTCCAGGCTTCCCTGCACAAGATGTTATTTACAACGATGATGGTAGTGTTGGCGGTATTATTACCGGTGATATGGGCTTAGATGCCGAAGGCAATGAAAAAGACTCTTTTATGCCTGGTATGGAATTGCGTGCAAAATACACTGTATTTGCTGAAGGTTGTCGTGGTCATTTAGGTAAAGAGTTGATTGCTAAATTTAACTTAGATGAAGGTTCTTCTCCACAACATTACGGATTAGGCTTTAAAGAAATTTGGGATATCGACCCAGCTAACCATCAAGAAGGTTTAGTTGTCCATACTGCAGGTTGGCCGCTAGATAAAGATACTACGGGTGGTGGCTATTTATACCATGCTGAAAATAACCAAGTATTTGTAGGCTTGATTGTTGATTTAAACTATAGCAACCCACACTTGAGTCCATTTGATGAATTTCAACGCTATAAACACCACCCTAAAATTAGTCAATATCTTGAAGGTGGTAAGCGTGTTTCTTACGGTGCTCGTGCTATGGCAAAAGGGGGCTTTAATTCATTACCTAAAATGACTATGCCAGGTGCACTCCTTGTGGGCTGTGATGCGGGTACAATTAACTTCGCTAAAATAAAAGGAAATCACACTGCGATGAAGTCGGGTATGTTAGCGGCTGAAGCTATTGTAGAAGCATTGGTTGTTGATGGTGCTATTAGCGAACATGGCAAACAAGATTTAACCTCTTACACTGATAAATTCAAAGATTCATGGTTGTATGAAGAATTGTACAACACACGTAACTTTGGCCCGGTTATGCACAAATTTGGTACCATGCTAGGTGGTGCTTATAATATGGTGGATCAAAACTTATTCAATGGTAAATTACCCTTTAACTTTAAAGATGATAGTTTAGATTATGATCAGCTTAAGTTAGCGTCAGAAGCACCAATGATTAACTATGCAAAACCGGATAATAAGTTGAGTTTTGATAAGTTATCTTCAGTGTTTCTTTCTAACACAAACCATGAAGAAGAGCAGCAGTGTCATCTGAAGCTTGCAGATACTAGTATTCCAATTAATGTAAACTTAGTGAAGTACCTTGAGCCAGCACAGCGTTATTGTCCAGCGGGTGTTTACGAAGTCGAACAAACAGAGGAAGGTGAGAAGTTTGTCATCAATGCTCAAAACTGCATTCATTGTAAAACCTGTGATATTAAAGATCCAAGTCAAAATATTACTTGGGTTACTCCTGAAGGTACTGGTGGTCCAAACTACCCTAATATGTAGATAGTCAAAATGTGTACGTTGTAAGGTTCATTTACAACGTACACTATGTTTACCGTCACGAACCTTCGTTTTTCTATTCTATTTCTCTGCATTATTACGGACTTCAATAATAGTGTATATTGAATAAATACAGCTATTGCTTATCTCTATGAAAGTAATTGAGATTATTTATTTGAATGTTTTATTGGTAGGTTAGAGAAGAAGGGTCTTGGGGTTATGTGTGCACAATAGGTTCAATGTGAACCTTTCTTTCTTTAAATATCATTCTACTGGGGCCATACTCACGGCGAGATCTATCGTTAAAAGTATCAATAATTAATTGCACACCGTGGTATAACTTTTCAGTCGCTTCAATGTATATACTTTCCATATAATCTAGAGTCGCTTTTTCTAGCGCTTCTTTTTCTACTAGTGTTTCACCCATGCGTTTTGCGTGAAATTGATATGTAGAGATTACTTTTGCAAGCACTTCTGGTCTTAATTTATCTTTGGGCAACCTTTTTAATTTACTGGCTGCGGACCTCAGTTCATCAGTTTTACTGGAGTCGAGTGTTAGCTTAGAGTCAATTTTTTTCATTTGTTCTTTGAGTTTTAGTACTTCATGTTCGAAGTGAATTATGGTGTTACTACCGGCAGTTGCACCAATTATTCCGGCGCTGACAAATGTACCTGCTTTTATATAGCCACCAATTATTTTACCATTTGATTTTTCATCGGAGCCGACAGTCAGCCCACCTTGAATATTCAACGAACTGTGTAATAGCTGCTTTTCAATGCGAACGTCATTTGAACAGCTTATTTCAGCATATTGGCAATACTTTGCATAAATATTACCCTTAGCATTAACACTGACACTCATGCTGACATCTGTAACTGTAGTTTTTTCGATATCATGTTTTCGACCAATGATACCGCCTGATATTGTGATATCACCACCGGCCTCAATCATCGCAGACTCAACAAAGCCCCCAATAGTGATATCACCACTGGCAATAACCTTCATACCCTCATTAACGTCACCGTCAATAATGACACTACCGGTAAAATTGATATTACCTGTCGCAACAGTTACATTTTTTATCTTGTAAATTTCATCAACTTCCATTCCATTGTTAATGATCTTTGGTAAGCCGACTTTTTCTGAAACTAATACATTTTTGTTGCTAGCACTGATGCAAGTACCTTCACCAGAGATTAAAGGTACATCATTGCCAGGTTCAGGAGTTAGTGATGTTGCAGTGACGGTATAACCCTTTTTACCTTCGGTTAGAGGGATTTTTTTTGCTAAGGGATCGCCAACTTTGACACAAATAATGTCACCTAAGTCGCGCATGTCAACGCTACCATCTTCTCTTTTTTTAGGCCGTAGAATACGAGATTGAACACTTTCGACAAGTGGTTTTATTTCCGCATCTTTTCCATTAATGGCTACTTTTCCTGATGCTATTTGTAGGGTTACGTGATTACTAGGCTTTTCTCTCGCGGCTAGTTGAGCTAATTTCACCAGTTCTTCTTTACTAAAGCCTTTTTTAACACCTGCTGCTTGAGCTGCGGTTAAAATGGCTTTGGCTGATAAGTGTTTTCCACCTTGCGCAGCGGTGATATCAGCAGTAGCGCCCATTTCATCACCGTCAATAAACACAGCAATCGTTGCATCTACTCGTTCTAAAATTTGATACTGTATTTCCCGACCTGTTTGTTTATCTAACAAAGGCTTTAGTACATCTTTTAACTCTGCAATTGCATTTTTTAAGTTTGCACTGTTAAGTCGTAATTTGCTGTATTGAGACTCTGAAATAAGCTCAATAATACTCGCTTCTGTGATTGCATCACCATTTTTGATGGGTATTAAATGCAAATCAATATTATTTTTTGCATTAGCAATTAAACTGACCTGAGTCATAAAAGGTATACTCCGACATCATCATTAGATGAACTAATGAATTACATAGATGTCCAAAAAGGTAATTATTTATTATTGCATTACATATAAGTATCTTGGTGGACTCTAATAAAGTCTTTTACATCAACTTTACTATAGTCAACTTTATATTCTCTGCCATCAAGGGATTGTACAAATATCAAGGTCTTTTCTTCACCAAAAACTTCGCCCGACTCAACATAAACTACATCTTGGTAAGCTTTTTTTGCAATAGAGCGCTTAGCGGGAATTTCTCCCTTGTATATACCAATCCCTCTATGACTGACAATCACTACGGGCTTGCCTCCATTAACGATTAACAAATCGAACTTTTTCATCTTATGTATAATGGTATTTCTACCACTGGTAATAAAGTTTTTCTCAGCCAAAATAGACTCCGAAATTTTATGGTTCTACTAACGCGTAATTAGTTGTTTTAATTATTTATAGCGCTAGCGTAGCGCTATAAAAGCCTCATCTCTTTAATATATAAATTTTTTATTTACTTAGCAATGAGTTGTTTAAAAATACTTATCGGATTGGTTAAGTAAATTTACGTTCCTCAATATAGTGGGCTATTTGTGCGCTACTTATTAATTCTCTACGAATTAGGTCTAGGCCTATATTTGCTACATAAGTTTGAAAATAACTTCTGGGTAGTGGGACTAATAAGCCGACTGTTTTTATATTGTCTTTATGGCCCCAAGCAAGCCACACTGTGCCGACAGGTTTTTCTACACTTCCTCCGTCAGGCCCTGCAATACCAGAGACAGCAATAACAAAATCGGCCGAAGACTTTTCTAAAGCCCCTTTGGCCATTTCGATAACGACCTCTTCACTTACGGCGCCAAATTGAGTTAATGATGTTTGAGATACGCCTAAAAGTTTAGTTTTTATCATGTTGCTGTAAGTAACAAAACCCGCTTCAAAACATGCTGATGCACCAGGCTCTTTTGTTAATAAGCTTGCAATCATGCCACCTGTGCAAGATTCGGCAGTAGTAATTTTAAAATCTTCATCTTTTAACTTTGTCAGTATATGTTTTGCTAATGATAAAGGGGTTTTATCTACGGTTGCTATATAATGATCGCCTAATACCTCTATTAATTCAGTACACCACTTTAGTTTATGGTCATGCCCCTCTTGATTTTTGGTGGTGAGTTTTACTTCTAGTAGCGGTGTACCTGCTCTAAAACCTAATTCAATGTTGTCAGGCCAATGAGGTAGACGTTCATCAATCATTTTTTGTAATGTTGATTCACCTATACCAAATACTTGTAGCCGAGTGACATCGGTAATCAATGTTTCAGGAAGTTTTTTTGCTATCTCTGGCATTATTTGCTCAGCTAACATCGTTTGTAGTTCTCTTGGAACACCAGGCGTACAATAAATATCGCATGCTAGGTGACTCACCCTAAAGCCTACGGCGCTGCCTTCTTTATTATCAATAATAGTGCAGCCTTGAGGGAGTACTGTTTGCTTTAAATTGGGCTTATTTAATTTAGCGTCACGTCTTTTACACCAAGCGGTAAGGTGTTTTAATGCCTCACTATGTTCAACTAATTCAACTTGAATTGCTTTTGCTAAAGCCTGTGCAGTTAAATCATCAATGGTAGGTCCTAACCCACCGTTAATAATCAAAATGTCAGCTTGATTGGCAAGTAAGTTTATTTCATTGACTAAAGCGTCTAGATTATCCGAAATGGTAACTTTACGAGAGACCTCTAACCCAAGCTCTTTAAACTTCTGTGCAATCATGGCTGAATTACTATCAACTATGTCACCTGTCATTAGTTCATTACCAGTTAATAATAATTGTACATTGGGTTTTTGCATGATTTTCTCACAATGATAGGGTGCTTGTTCCACACAATTTACCCCTTTTTAACGCGAGTTACATCTTATTATTTTGACGAGACTTGAAGGATAGGGTAAATCATTATACATTCCGGAAAAACAGGTGAAAATATAAAGCTTATTCAAGTTGGCATCCGTTGTTTTTTAGTTTTAAAATAGGTTGCATCCTACTGTTATAGGATTGTGTTTTAAATTTATTTTTAGTATAAATAAAGGTAATATGTGTGTTATGAATTATGATCGGGCGTTATTGTTTGGGCGTTGGTATAGAAATGACACTGATGCTAAGGGAAATGAAACTGGAGAATATGCCGAACTAAGTGCTGACGGCAGTTTTGAGTTTACTTTTGTCTCTACTGAGCAAGAAACAAATAGAACGAAACAGGTTGTTGAATTGGGTGATTGGGGATTGGTCGGTAATATCCACTTTACAATCACAAAAAATGAGCTAGTTGATCAACAACTGTATGCGGCAGACCTAAATAATGGTGATAATTACCAAGCTTATAAAGTACTTCAATTAGATCACCACACCTTTGAATATCAACATATTGAAACTAAAGAAATTTTTAAGATGCGTAAAATAACTGATAATGTTGGTCATTGTTAACGAAACGTATCTATTTACCCATTTAAATTAGAATATTAGGAATGTAATGAAACGATTGAGAGCAGCAAGTTTAATTACCGCAATTAAAACTCCTTATAATGCCGCAGGCGAAGTTGATTTAGCCACTTATGATCAGTTAGTCGCTAAACAAATATCTGCAGGCGTTGATGGCATAGTTGTTGGTGGGACTACTGGTGAAGGGCATTTATTATCATGGGAAGAACATTTAATTTTAATTGCCCACAGCGTACATAAATTTGGTGATAAGTTGTTAATTATTGGGAATACCGGTAGCAACAATACCAGCGAAGCAATAAAAGCAACAGAGAATGGTTTTGCTGCAGGAATGGATGCGACGTTACAAATTAACCCTTATTATGGTAAAACATCGACAGCAGGGGTGCTTGAGCATTTTACACGTACCTTAGATATTGGTCCTGCATTTATTTACAATGTTCCTGGACGATCTGGACAAGATCTTACTCCTGATATTATTGAACCATTATCAACACATAAAAACTTTATTGGCATGAAAGAGTGTGGCGGTAATGAGCGCATTGCGCATTATACAAAACAAGGTATTGCTTGCTGGTCGGGTAATGATGATGAAAGCCATGATGGTCGTCATCTACATGGATCAAATGGCGTAATATCTGTTACGTCTAATATTGTGCCGGGTTTAATGCGCCAATTAATGGATAACGAAAATGCCGCACTTAATCAGAGTTTACAAGGCTTAATACAATGGTTGTTTTGCGAGCCTAATCCTATTGGTATTAATACTGCGTTGATGATGACAGATGCGGTACAACCTAATTTTAGGTTGCCATACAAAGCTCTAAACAAAGTACAACGCCAACAAGGTGTTGAGTTATTATCTGTGTTAAATAGTGATGATATTGTAGGTGAATCATTATCGTTACTAAATGATAGTGACTTTAAGTACTGCGTTTAATTGATACCAAAAATCAACTCAACTATAAGTGTAAATACCACCAGAAAATTTATCTGTTTTTTGGTGGTAAAGTGTTTTACTCCCAACTTTCTCGTTGTGGGTAACTTTGCTTTGCTTCGATAAGTAATTGTTGATATTCATCATGTTTGTTTAATACCTTAAAGGCTAAAAGCAAGTTTACATATACGCTCTCTCGAGGCATATATTTAATCCTTTGTAGACCCCAAACAATATACCTTTCTAGTTTTTTACTATCTCTTTGTATTAACCCTGATACTAATATATGAGCATAAACTGCCGAATCTAGCCTATCTTTCCAGGCAATAGGATTAATTATATCTTTCAGTTTTTCTATTGAAGCATAAGATTGTTTTTCATGTTCAACCAAAATGTTTGCGGTGTGTAAAGCTGTTGTTAAAAAGGGAATAAAAATCATTGGAATTAACAGCGCTGTAAATCGTATTAATATTGTTCTACTACATTCAATAGATAAGGTGTTTTTAGGATTTTCAGTATCAGTTAACCAAAGTATTAACAGAAAAATAATAAAGTGGCTTACTGAGCTATAAAATGGAAACTCCAGTTGGCTGTGTAGTAAAATAGGCAACAATAAAGCAAATAATGCTAAGCTTTTTCGCCTACTAATATTGAGCCAAGTGGTAATGTAAGCAGTTGCGAATAACATAAAAGCAAATAGCGCTAGAACTCCTCCTTCAACTACCCAAAATAGTACTTCATTATGAGGGTGAGATAAGCCTTGTATCGTATTGCCAATATTAGGTTTTTCTATCGCATATCGATTAAAGTGATCAATAAAGCTACGTTCAAAATTGCCATAGCCATAGCCCAATAACGGTTTAGTTTTAACCATATCAAGGCTTACTTCATAAATAACGCTCCGAGCATTAATCGATGTGTAATCTTTACTATCCCATTTAGGGCCATTTGACTCTTTAAGGTTTACAATCGAAGTTAATATGGCTAAAGATATGATAAGAATGTTAACGGTGAGTTGCTTTCGACTATTATGATATAAATAAGGAGTCATAAGCGTTAATACCAGTAGGGCACTTAAGTGGCCTGTTCTTGATTGTAGTACTACCAGTAAAAAGCTAGTGGAAAATAAACTGAAATAGATAAAGCTTTTAAACAGGAAGTAAAATCGAGAGGTGATTAAGGTCGATTTAGTTGAGAGAAAAAGGGCAATAGCTAACCCTGTTGCCATAAAAGTGGCCATCACATTGGGCTGTAAAAAAACGCCATGTGGCTTACTTCTCCCTACTTTATAGCCACCCCAAAAACCCTCTTCAAATAAAAAATATTGTGCTAAACCAAAGCTTGACTCTATAGCAACGGCAACAAGAATAAGTATCAGTAGTTGGTGTTTATCCGTTTGGGTCACGGGGAATTGATATAAACAAAATAATAAGAGCAAACCGGCTGTTAATGCTAAAAGGCGGGGAATAGCGTGATCAGTAAATTCAAAAGCAAAAAAAGCAGGTATATATAAACATAGACACCCAACACTTAGCCAAACCAACATTTTGCTATAGACTATTTTTTTATTGATGGCCATTTGCCATAGGCCAAGGGCAAGTAATATCACAACAAACAACCAAGCAATGATATTGAATGATAAATACAGTCCGGTGCCACCGGGCGTATCTAAAATAATATGCATACCAACTAAAAAATAGCTAATTAGAAAAAATTTGAAATAAGAATAAAGTGGCCACATAAATAGGTAGGTTTTGGTTAATTTCAGTAAGTTGACTCTTATCTATGAAGGATATAAATGTGTGTTGGTATAAACAATTACTTACCCTTTGAAGACAAAGTATTGTAAAGTATCATAACAGATAAAGAGCGTATTTTACCTTGAATAATTAAAGTTTTAGCATTAGAGAAAATATAATGAATAGTAAAGGATTTACCTTAATTGAATTAGTCGTGGTCATTGTTATCTTGGGCATATTAGCGGTAACTGCGGTGCCTAAATATATTAATTTACAAGCGGAAGCTAGAACCGCGACATTGGAAGGCGTAAAAGCTGCTATGCAAGGAGCCTCTGCGCTTGTTCATGGTAAATCACTTGTTGCGGGTAATCAGAAATTAGCAGCAAGCGTTAGTCCTAGTCCGTTTATTACTCTAAATGACGGAACTCAGTTAGATATAGGGTATGGTTATCCAACAGTGCCACCACCAATCCCAGGGCTCGGTGATCCTGATGGTTATTGGAGAAGTTTATTAGACTTAGATGATAAATTTTTAATTACTGTCACTACAGACGCATCGTTGGTTATATATATAAATGGAATGACTACACCCACACGTGCTACTGATTCATGTATTGTTTTTTATCGAGCTCCTAATAATGAGTTTGATAAGCCTAATTTCCAAGTCAATGATTGCTTGTAATTACTAATCTTTAATAATAGGTATGATGATTTGCAAAATCAGATAAAAATAAAAAAAAATAGTTTACAACTTGGTTTTACAATTATTGAATTAGTTATTGTCATTTTGATCTTGGGTATTATGGCAGTGAGTGTGGTCCCTAAATTTTTTACTTCAACAGGCTTTCAAGAATATACCTACCAAGCCGAAATTATTACAAAACTGCGATCAATTCAATTAAGGGCAATGCAACAAACTGATAGTACTGATAGCAACATATGTCATACAGTGTTAGTGACAGAAGGAGCGTTGGGCGTACCTAAAGACTGTGATTTAACATTAGCTGATGGCTGGCAAGGAGAAGATGAATTAACAGAGGAACCTGGTACTACTAATGTCAAGGTTGAAGACGGTCATGAGGTGACTTTCGCTCCTATAGCGTTTTCTTTTAGTTTTGATAGCATGGGAAGACCAAGTTGCAGTCCCTGTTTAATTACTGTAGTTGGTGATAGTACGTTAACCATAAAAATTGAATCAGAAGGCTATATTCATGAAGAGTAATAGCCAAATAAAAGGAGTAAGTAGAGGCTTTACCTTAATTGAGTTAATTGTTGGTATTGTGGTGTTATCTCTTTCATTTTCATTGCTTATTACCTTAATTCTTCCTTTGTCAGAAAAAAGTGCTGAACAATTACATCAGGTGAGGGCTTCTGAATTAGGGCAATCCATGATGAATGAAATTCTTGCTAGAGCTTTTGATGAAAATTCAGATATGGCTGGTGGTTTAGTTCGTTGTTCAGAAGGTACAACTGATTGTACGTCTCCAGATGAAAATGATTTTCCCCACCTTGGTCCCGATGATTCTGAAACTAGACAAACATTTAATGATGTTGATGATTATCATGGTTATGATTCTGATAATACTGATGACGAAAATGCTTTAAATGAAAAATTCTCTAGCTTATACCCAGGCTTTAGAGTGCAGGTTAGCGTTTGTTATAGCGAATTTGATGGAGTTTGTAATACAACCAGTGTTGAACTAGCTAAGTTAATTATAATTACAGTAACTACGCCACAAGATTTTGATTTTGTTTTTTCGTTTTATAAGGCAAACTTTTAATGAATGCTACAGATCTACATTTAGCTCATAAAAACTCCCAGCGTTTTTATGTTGTACGAGGCTTTTCTTTGATTGAAATGATTGTTGTTATTGTTGTAATGGGTGTATTAGCAACAGGTATCAGCACATTTATTAACTTTGGCACTCAGGTTTATACTGATGCAACAGCTAGAGAGAACGTTGTATCGTCTGCTCGCTTTGCTATTGAACGTTTAAATAGAGAAATTCGCACAGCGGTGCCAAATAGTGTAAGAATAAACGCAAACAGTTTGACCGGTGAAACCACTGCCAAACAATGTATTGAATTTACTCCTATAGTATTAAGTACTATTTATACTGATATTGCAGTAGCACCTGAACCTGCTTCTAATGAAATTAAAGTCATCGCTTTTGATGAAACATTGTTTAATTCTGGTTTCTCCCCCAATTTAAAGGTTGGGGTTTATATCCTTGATACTGACATTGAAAAATTTTATGACGGTACAAGCAATAAAATCTTTACTTTGTCAAATAACACTATTGCTAAGTCAGGCAATGAATGGACATTAACGTTAGATGTCACAGGAGAATTTCCTAAAAATTCTCCTACGGAACGTTTATACCTTTTTAATACATCAGTCAGTTATTGTGTGCAAAACTCAAAGTTAACACGTCATCAAAATTATAGTCGAGATGCGGATAATATTCCTACATCTGTTGGAGTGTTAATGGCGGAAAATATAACAATGCATGATGGGCTTACACTTATCCCACCTTTTTGGTTAACAGAAGCTACACAATTGCGAAATTCCATGGTATTGATCAAGCTAGCCTTTAAAAGCAATTTCGAATCAATCGTATTTAATAATGAAATACAGGTGTCTAATGCTCTGTAGTTTTTACGCTTTCAAGAGAAATAAACAATCAGGAAGCGCACTGGTTATAGCAATATTTATTTTGGTTATTATGACATTAATTGGTAGCGCACTTATTCGTATGCAAAGTTCAAGCGCTGAGACAGTGGTTTATGAAGTAATGGGTGCTAGAGCGTATGCCGCAGCTCAAACAGGGCTTCAATGGCAATTAACTCAAATTTTCCCACTGAACACTCCTAGTATTACTCAGTGTGTTTCGCCTATCGTTGAGCCAAATATTAGCGGTGTTCAAGGCTTAGAAAATTGCCTGTTTGAAATTAACTGTGATGACAGTATTAGCCATAACGGTGTACAGTATTATACAATAAGTAGTACAGGTAGCTGCAGTATCGCTGGTATTAAAACAAGTCGCACAATAGAAATTGAGGCTAGGAACATTAATTAGTGTTTGTTTTTTTTACATCTATATAAACTCAACAAACACATCTACACTTAAGTTGTTGATAATTAGTGGTTTATATTTACTGGCCTGTTTTTTGCTTTATCTTTTATTATGTAATACTGTTGTTTTTCATTATCGAGGTTTTAATGATTAAGTTATTTTTAAAATTATGTTTTATTTGTTCTTTCATCTTTGCTGGCACAAGTCAAGCGACTCTTATAACTACTGACCTAACGGATAATAATTATATTAATCATAACGGTCTTGATATTGCTTGGGTTTCTCCTGTTAACACTCCTGTATTTGGCTTAAATACTTTATATGCACCAGATGCTCTTCATGTTCATGAGGGCTGGCGTTTCGCTACTGAAGATGAATTAAACATCATAAAATCATTGACTCTTGAAAGCTTTTTTCATTATGAGGATTCTAATGGAAAATATTATAAGCATGCCGTTGAATTTTGGAATTCAAATTTTGATTATATAGATATTAATGACTTTGAAGATGGTAATATCCGTAGTAATTGGAGCTCTTCTGATTATAGTTATGAAACATTTTATGTTCGCACAACTGAAGTTCCAGAACCATCAACACTTATGATTTTTTCTATAGCTTTAATTGCTTTGGCAAGTAGAAAAAAACTAGTGATTTAAGCTATTAGCATCAGGTATAGAATAATTAAGAAGCCCTGCAATTGCAGGGCTTTTTATTGCTAAAAAATTGTTCGTTTATTATGGCTGTGTTAGGTGAAAATTCAACTGTCACTGCTACTTTCTCTTATTTTTTCGTATTCATAGATTCATTTCTCAATTTGAAGAGTATTATTAATACAAATAACTACTAAAAACAACCGACACAATAGAATTGGTTGTCATACTCAGGTATGATTGTTCGATCTGTTATCAGAACAATTTTTCGCACTAACTATTTGCACTTATGAAGTCGCATTTTTACAGGACATTTCGAACTTATGTTTAAAAAAATTCGTGGTATGTTTTCTAATGATCTGTCTATTGATTTAGGAACAGCCAACACCCTTATTTATGTAAAAGACCAAGGTATTGTCTTGAATGAACCTTCAGTGGTCGCCATTCGTCAAGACCGTTCAGGTGGTTCTAAAAGTGTTGCTGCTGTAGGTATGGCAGCAAAGCAAATGTTAGGTCGTACACCAGGAAATATTGAAGCAATTCGTCCGATGAAAGATGGTGTTATTGCAAACTTTTTTGTGACTGAAAAAATGTTACAGCATTTTATAAAGCAAGTGCACAGTAATAACTTCTTACGTCCCAGTCCTCGTGTGTTAGTTTGTGTTCCTTGTGGTTCAACCCAAGTTGAACGACGAGCGATTCGTGAATCTGCTATGGGTGCTGGTGCCCGTGAAGTTTATTTAATAGATGAACCAATGGCTGCAGCGATTGGTGCAGGTATGCCTGTATCAGAAGCAACAGGCTCGATGGTAGTTGATATTGGTGGTGGTACCACTGAAGTTGGCATCATTTCATTAAACGGTGTGGTGTATTCATCTTCTGTTCGTATTGGTGGTGATAAATTTGATGAAGCAATTATCAACTATGTCCGTCGTAATTTTGGTAGTTTAATTGGTGAAGCCACCGCTGAACGTATTAAACATGAAATTGGTTCGGCTTATCCAGGCGAAGAAATGATTGAGATTGAAGTACGTGGTCGTAACCTTGCAGAAGGTGTTCCACGCAGCTTTACGCTAAATAGCAATGAAATTCTTGAAGCGTTACAAGAGCCTTTAACAGGTATTGTTAGTGCCATTATGGTTGCCTTAGAGCAATCACCACCAGAGTTAGCCTCTGATATTTCTGAGCGTGGCATGGTGCTTACCGGCGGTGGTGCATTATTAAGAGATTTAGATCGCTTATTAATGGAAGAAACGGGTATTCCTGTTGTAGTTGCAGAAGACCCATTAACATGTGTCGCGTTAGGTGGTGGTAAAGCACTTGAAATGATTGATATGCATGGGGGCGACCTCTTTTCGTATGAGTAAAGGTTCCTACGAATAATATTCATTTATTAAAAAGAGAGTCTAGAGCACTTCTCATCAGAGGCTTGTAACTGGTTTTATATGACCCCTATTTTTAAACATGGTCCATCCCCACAGCACCGACTTGTCTTGGTGCTTTTTTGTTCTGCTTTATTGATTTTTTTCGATCATAAAATGGCTAGCTTTGAGTCCGCCCGTGGCTACTTACAATCTTTAGTTAGTCCATTGCAATATATAGCAAATACTCCAAAACAGTTTATGACTTGGGCATCGACGAACCTTACCACTCGTCAGCAGTTGATGGCTGAAAACCAACAATACCGGTTAAATGAGCTAACTTTTCATGAAGAAGCTATACAATTAAGTATTGTAAAACAAGAAAATGAACGATTACGCTCTTTACTTTCCTCTCCTTTACGCAGTGAAATAAAAAAAATGGTGGCTGAGGTTATCTCTGTAGATAGTGATCCTTATAGCCTTCAAATTGTTATAAATCGTGGTGCGAGCGATGGTGTGTATGAGGGACAAGCGGTGCTTGATTCTGTAGGCATTGTTGGACAAATATTACATGTAGGGCAAACTAGTTCCCGAGTGATCCTCATTACGGATATATCTCATGCTATACCTGTTAGGGTTCAGCGTAATGGTTTAAGGCTATTAGCCTCCGGAAGTGGCCAAATAGGTCGATTAATCCATAATTTCGTCTCGCAAAGTGCGGATATTAAAGTGGGTGACTTTCTAGTTACTTCGGGCTTAGGCGGCAAGTATCCAGAAGGCTACCCTGTGGCTCAAGTGTCCTTTGTAAGTAAAGACGAATCTAGAGAGTTTGTTCAAGTATACAGTACACCAGTCGCTGAAATAGATCGATTACGGTATCTATTATTACTGTCAGAAAATGAACCTCAGAATATTTTTGCTCCTAAAGCTCAAGGTAAATCCCCCTCAAAAACGGGCACTACTAAAGCAAAGGCAGTTAAGTAATGTTTGCTCATAACGGTGTTATTATTCTTTTTACATTATTAATCGCATTAATGGCGAGTATAATGCCAATGCCATTAAGTGTTGATGCTTTTAGGCCAGATTGGGTTCTTATTGTTTTAATGTATTGGTGTATGGCCTTGCCAGGGCGAGTGAATATTATTACTGCATGGGTTATGGGTTTTTTACTTGATGTATTGTTGGGTTCTGTCTTAGGTGTTCATGCTGCGGCGATGGCAGTATCCATATATATTATTATTGATAACCACCAAAAAATACGTAATTTTTCTGTTTGGCAGCAAGCACTGATTACGGGTGTGTTGGCTACTCTGTATCACCTAGTTGTTTTTTGGTTACAGCGATTTTTAATTGATGTGGTTTTTCTGACTAATTATTTATACCCCGTGATAACAACCATTATTTTATGGCCTTGGGTATTTTATTTATTACGAAAAGTACGTCGTCATTTTTCCATTAAGTAAGCAGAAGCCACATGAGTAAACAACTTGTTCTTGCTTCACAGTCACCCAGAAGAAAAATACTGTTAGAGCAATTGGGCTATCAATTTAGCACCTCTGTGGCCGATATAGACGAATCAGTCAGTGATCAAGAAAGTGCTAATGACTATGTATTAAGACTAGCTGAAGAAAAGGCGTTGGCTATCTACCATACTTTAGCTAATGAGGAAAAAAAGCAATCGTTAGTATTAGGCGCTGATACGTGTGTCGTTATTGATGGCATTATTTTAGGTAAACCTGCCAATGAAGCTGAATGCATTGAAACCTTGTTACGTCTTGAAAATAAGCGACATCAGGTACTCACCGCGATAGCGGTAGCAGGTTTTGGCACAATAGAAGGTGCTAAAGTAAAGAGTAAATTAATTGAAACCAAAGTCACTTTTAAAGCTCTAACACTAAATGAAATCAAACGATATTGGCAAACAGGTGAACCTTGTGATAAAGCTGGATCATATGCTATTCAAGGTATCGCAGGGCAATTTGTGACTAAGATTAATGGCAGCTATTCTGCGGTAGTAGGTTTGCCCTTGTATGAAACCGCGCAACTACTAGCTAAATCAGGTTGCCCAAGTACTATTTAATAGTAAGTGTTAAGCCGTTCTAAAATACTAATACGCTATGAATAATAGCAGGAATCAAAAGCAATATGAGCAGTGAATTATTAATCAATGTAACTCCTAGTGAAACTCGAGTGGCTTTAATTGAGCATGGCTCTTTGCAAGAGGTTCATATTGAGCGTGAAGCGAAACGTGGCATTGTAAGCAATATATATTTAGGCAAGGTAATTCGAGTTTTACCGGGCATGCAAGCGGCTTTTATTGATATTGGATTAGATAAAGCAGCTTTTCTGCATGCATCAGACATTAACTCTAAGCTCATTTTAAAAGAAGATACACAACAAGTTCCTGATATTCGTGCATTAGTTCACGAAGGACAACGAATTATGGTACAAGTGGTCAAAGACCCACTTGGCTCGAAAGGCGCACGTTTAACTACCGATATTACTATAGCTTCTCGTTATCTGGTATTAATGCCACATGCTACTCATGCGGGTATTTCTCAGCGTATTGAGGGAGCAAAAGAGCGTAAACGGTTAAAAGATATCGTGAGCCCTTACTGTGATGAGCAACAAGGGTTTATTGTTCGAACTGCAGGTGAAGGTGCAGGTGAGCAAGAGCTGAAACATGATGCAGAATTTTTACGCCGTGTATGGGAAAAAGTACAAGAACGTAAACTACGTAAACAAGTGGATATGCCCTTATACCAAGATTTATCGTTATCTTTACGTGTATTGCGAGACTTTGTCGGTGTGGACTTTGAACGTATTCGTATTGACTCTAAGCTTACTTATGATGAATTAGTGGTTTTCACACAAGAGTTTGTTCCGGAGCTAACACAAGTCATGGAATACTACCCAGGTGAGCGACCTATTTTTGATTTATTTTCAGTTGAAGTCGAGATTCAGCGTGCTTTACATCGTAAAATTGAGCTTAAGTCAGGCGGTTATTTAATTATTGACCAAACGGAAGCAATGACGACAATTGATATTAATACAGGTGCCTTTGTGGGTCACCGAAACCTTGAAGATACCATTTTTAGTACGAATATCGAAGCAACACAAGCCATAGCTCGACAGCTTAGGTTGAGAAACTTAGGCGGGATTATCATTGTTGATTTTATTGATATGCATAATGAAGATCATAAGCGCCGTGTCTTGAGCAGCCTAGAAATGGCCATGTCTAAAGATAATGTTAAATTTAGCGTACAAGGTTTTTCTTCACTAGGCTTAGTGGAGATGACTCGTAAACGAACTCGGGAAAGTTTAGAACATGTGTTATGTAGTGAGTGTCCTATTTGTACTGGGCGTGGTAATTTAAAAACCGTAGAAACGGTTTGCTTTGAAATTTTACGAGAAATTGTGCGAGTCAACCGCGCTCATGATGCGGATAAATTTATTGTATATGCTTCATCTTCGGTTAGCGACTTTCTTATTAATGATGAATTTCACAGCCTTGCTGAAGTTGAGGTATTTATTGGTAAGTCAATACAAGTAAAAGTGGAAGCCATGTACTCTCAAGAGCAGTTCGACGTAGTGATGATGTAGTATAGAAACTACATCTATTTAGGGAAGTGATGACAAGTGTCAATTGAAAATGTCTCAAATCGTTGGCTAAACGGTCTTTATAAAACATTAGCCATTGTGCTTGTGTGTTTAGCGGTGCTTATTAGCGCTTCTCGTATACTATTACCTTATGTTGAACACTACCGCCAAAATTTCCAAGATTATATAAACAATAATAATCAAACAAATATTACTATTGGTGGCTTAGCAATGAGTTGGCAAGGCTCTGGGCCAACTTTAATTGCCAATGACGTCACCTTAATTGATTCTCAAAATGCCTATGTTTTTATTGAACATATAGAAGTTCAAGTCGACTTTTGGGCAACAATAACCACGCAACAATTGATTTCAAGTAATTTGGTATTAGAGGGGGTAATTGCCAATGTAGATCAAGCGCTTTGGAAGTCTCAGAATAGTCATAGCGAGATGCAGGCTACACAAAAAGATGCGGTTATAAGTGACAATGATCAATTAGGTGACTTTAAGAAAATATCCAATATATTTTTGAATCGTATAAATCGTTTTTCTCTACGAGAGAGTCAAATATCAATTCATAACGATAGGATTGCTCGCCACTTCCATATTAATAGTTTGAATTGGTTAAATGAGGAAGCTCGACATAGAGCACAGGGTAATATTATTGTTAATGAATTAAGCAGTAATAATATTAACTTACGAATAGACATAAACGGTACTTCGTTTGATGAATTACAAGGTTTGATTTTTGTTGATGCTAATCACCTTGATATCACCCCTTGGTTGGATAACGTTTTAGTACTTGATAATGATTACACTCATGCCGATGTTGGCTTTTCTGCTTGGCTAAAGGTAGAAGAGGGCAATATTGAACGCTTACAAATATCTTTGCATGAAAACCAAGTAAATTGGCAGACAGCAGGTAAAAAACATCATTTAGCACTTAGTGAAGGGCAGTTGTTATTAGTTAAAGGTAAACAGCCAGATAGTTTCGAGCTTTTTAGTACCCCGCTTTTTTTACAATTTAATCAACAAGAAGAACAAGAATATATTGTACAACTAAACAAAACAGCTGATGATTTTTCAGTTTATTTATCTACTTTTGATCTCGCGTTAATTAGTCAAGTATCCCCTATCTTTATTACTAACCAGGAAATTCGTGAGCTCATGTCTGAATTGGACATTAGCGGCCAAGCAACGGATATATATTTCAAAAAATCTGCTGATGATATTAAAGCATTAGCAAGCTTTAAAGACGGAACAACTCAGTATAGTCAAGGGATCCCAGGTATAAAAAACCTTTCAGGACAATTAAGTTATACTCAGCAAAATTTACACCTTGAATTAGATGCAACACAAGGTGCACTAGATTTCGCTCATCATTTTGTTGCGCCTATATCTTATCAACAACTCAATGCCACTGTTGACTTGTCTTTTGTTGAAGAAGGTTGGGAGTTATCGGTTAATGAGATTGCTTTAGTCTCGGATGAAGTGAGTTTAACCGCTGACTTAGCAATGGGTTTTCTTAAAGGTAATGAAACTAATATGTCATTACTCGCCAATATTACTGAGATAGATGTGAGTAATATTGAGCTTTATTACCCCTTAACATCAATGAGTACTAGCTTAGTAAGTTATCTTAATAATGCATTAATTGATGGAAAAGTCACGCAAGCACAAGTCTTATTAAATGGCTCTTTAGCGCATTTTCCTTTTATCGAAAATGAAGGTGTTTTTATTGTAAATGCCGAACTGGAAGAGGCAAGCTTTCAGTTTGATGAACAATGGCCATCTATCACCTCTTTTGCGGCTAATTTAAACTTTACTAATAATAGTATGCTAATTACAGGCCGTTCAGGAAATTTAGTTGGGCTTGACGTCAGCGGTGTACAAGCGGCTATCGATGACTTAGGAAGTGAACAAATACTGGTCTTAGATACATTGATTAAACCTTCATCAGTAACTATGGTAACTGAATTAATGGCTCGGAGCCCATTAAAAGATAGTGTGGGAAGTGTTTTAGAGCAATTGCAGGTAAGAGGGGATATTAATGGGGAGTTTCACCTAAACTTGCCATTGAATGCTACAGAGCAAGTCATTGCCAGTGGGATTATCAATTTTGATAATAATCAGGTAGCTCTTCAAACACCACAGATGGACTTTAGCCAAGTATATGGGCAACTGACGTTTGAAAATGAACAAATATCTACTGAAAATCTGTCGGTAAACTGGCAAGGTATGCCTGTAACATTGGAGATAAAGGGGAATAATAAATCTGATTATTATGACACTCATATTGCCATTACGGCTGACTGGCTAGCTGACTCTTGGAAACAGCATATACCACCACGATTGAAAAAATACTTAGATGGTCAATTGCAGTTTCAAGGAGACCTATCATTATATCAGCATCATGACGGTGGCTTTTCATACCAATTTAGTCTTGACTCAAATTTACAACAAATACAACTGAGCCTGCCACAACCCTATGCTAAGGCAACGAAAAGCAGTGTACCACTATCAATTGACATAAAAGGTCAATTAACACAGTCTACTTTTAACGCCTCCTTGGGTGATAACTTAAGCTTCTTTGGTGTTTTAGAGCATGATATTAATCATTTCTCTCGTGCTCATCTTGTCTTGGGTGATGATAAAATGTTGTTACCTACGAATGGTTTTCATATTTCTACGACACTTGCTCAAGTAGACTTTAATCTATGGCAACCATTGATTAGTGACATTATCGATACTATCTCAACAAGTGAAACGCCTAAAAGTGCAAAAGAGCTGGTTAACGACTCACCTTTATTATTTTCAACGCCGGAACGTATCCGAGGCAACGTTGAACAATTAGAGTTGTTAGGGCAAACATTAAACAATGTTTCCTTTAATTTATTCGATCAAAAGAACTGGTGGCTTTTACAACTTAATGCGAAAGAAACTCGTAGCCTTATTAAGTTTTATCCTGATTGGTTAACGCAAGGTCTGTCTCTTATACACATCTCCGAGCCCACGAGACGTAGA
>OJCW01000261.1_pt1 | contig 20522 bp, 20 predicted proteins | sample 1592461 | NCBI WGS metagenome assembly OJCW01 (sample SAMN05416884, study PRJEB24817) | seawater metagenome | isolation source: Sea water | place: Canada:Atlantic | collected 2013-11 | reverse complement strand
ACGAGATTCCTCTACGTCTCGTGGGCTCGGAGATGTGTATAAGAGACAGAAAATAGTGTGATTAAAAAAATAATTGTCCATACAAATATTGAAATAGTTTTTATAAATGATGTTTCTGCACCCCAAACTTTTAAAAAAAAAGCACCAATTAAGATACCAAGTACATAAATTATAGTTGCTATTGTTGTTTTATTCATTTAATTAAATTTTTTTTATAAAGTGAAATTCCATTTTCAACTTTATGATTATAAGACTCTTTAAAACTTTCTAATTGCCAGCCACCCAGTCTCGCCTGAATATCAGTTAGATTAGATTTTTTCCATTCATCTGATGTTTCTTCTAATTTCCACATCTTTTTTTCCTCATTATTTCTACCACAACCATAACAGTATCCAGTTTGAGGATCTGTTTTACATATACTTATACATGGAGAAATAATCATTTTTTTTAAATTATTAGTTAATATAATTGAATATTATTATATTTCATAATTATTCTCATTGGACAAATAGAATCTATCCTATATAAAGCCACAAGAATTGTGGGCGAATGGCGGAATTGGTAGACGCGCTGGTCTTAGGAACCAGTATTGAAAGATGTGAAGGTTCGAGTCCTTTTTCGCCTACCAACAAGTTGAAAAAATTATGAAAGTTACAGTAGAAAATAAAAAAGGTTTAAATAAAGACATTAAAGTTTTCATAGATAAAAAAACTATGAACTCTTATATGGATGAAAAATATGAAGAAATTAAAAATACTGTTAACTTAAAAGGTTTTAGACCTGGAAAAGTTCCTAAAGAAATTTTAAAAAGACAATTTGGTCAAGCAATTTTTAGTGAAGTGCTTGATAAAGTTCTTAAAGACACTTCTGTTAAAGCTTTAGAGGATAATAAAATTAAACCAGCCGGACAACCTAAACTTGATCTTAAAACTTATGGTGAGGATAAAGATCTGGAATATGTAATGTCAGTAACAGAACTTCCAAAAGTCGAGCTTAAGTCTGTTGAAAATATTAAATATGATGAATATTCAGTTAAAATTGATGCAAATGAAACTGACAAAAGAATTAAAGAAATAGCCAAAAGTCAGAACAATTTTAAAGAAGTGGCAGCTGACGTTAAAGCAGTAGATGAAAATTTGGTTATTTTTGATTACAAAGCAACAATTGACGGAAAAGACTTTACTGGTGGTGAAGGAAAAAATACTCAATTAATTTTAGGTAAAGATTTATTTATTAAGGGTTTTGACAAACAACTGACCGGTGTAAAAAAAAATGATGAAAAGTCTGTTGATGTTACACTTCCTGAAAATTACCCACAAAAAGAATACGCAAATAAAAAAGCTAATTTTATCTGCAAGATTATAGAGGTTAAAAAATCAGAAGAGGTAAAAATTGATGATGACTTTGCAAAAAATTTAGGTGCAAAAGATCTTGCTGATTTAAAGGGGTTAGTTAGTAAACAAATCAATGATGAGTATAAAAATTCTTTAGATAAGTTGGTTAAAACTCAAATCTTGAAGGAAATTGAAAACTTTAAAGTGGATGAAATTCCAGAAAATTTAATTGAAGAAGAAGTAAAGATTTTATCACAAGGTATGACAGAAGAAGATTCTAAAAAAAGTAGAAAGAACTTTGAAGAAATTGCTAAAAAAAGAATTAAAGTTGGATTAATCTTAAATGAATTTGGTGAACAAAATAAAATTAAAGTAACTGAACAGGAAGTTCAAGCTGAAGTTCAAAAACAACTTAGAATGATGCCTGGTCAAGAAAAGATGGTAATGGAATTTTACCAAAAAAATCCATCAGCATTAGCCAGTTTAAGAGGAACCGTGTATGAGGAAAAAATTATTGATCTAATAAAAACTAAAGCGAAAGCATCTAAAAAAGAAATTAGCAAATTAGAAGCAGAAAAAATCTTAAAAGAACATCAAAAACAAGATCATAATCACGAACATGACCATGATCATGACCACGATCATCCTGAGGAAAAAAAAGCTTCAAAGCCTGCTAAAATAGAAAAAAAGCCCAAACCTTCAGCATCTAAAAAACCTTCAGCAAAAAAAGTTAGTAAAAAGTAATCACAAGTTGTATAAGTAAGAGAATCAACTTATGACAACAAACTTATCAGATCAAATGAATACCCTAGTACCAATGGTTGTTGAGCAATCAAATAAAGGTGAGAGAGCTTATGATATTTATTCAAGACTTCTTAAAGAGAGAATTATTTTTTTAGTAGGACCAATAAATGATAACGTAGCATCTTTAGTTACAGCTCAACTTTTGTTTTTAGAGTCTGAAGATCCAAAAAAAGAAATTAATTTGTATATTAATAGTCCTGGAGGACTAGTGACAGCAGGTCTCGGTATTTATGATACTATGCAATACATCAAACCAGATGTTTCAACTCTTTGTATCGGTCAAGCTGCATCAATGGGTTCATTCTTATTAGCTGCTGGAAAAAAAGGTAAAAGATTTTCTTTACCAAATTCTAGAATTATGGTTCACCAACCTTCGGCTGGTTTTCAAGGACAAGCAACTGATATAGAGATCCATGCCAATGAAGTTATGGATTTAAAGAAAAGACTTAATGAAATTTACTCAAAACATACTGGAAAATCAGTTGATGATGTGAAGAAAGCACTAGAACGTGATAACTTTATGAAGCCAGATACTGCAAAAGAGTTTGGTTTGATTGACGCAGTAGTCGAAAATAGATCTTAATACACTACATCTTGACACCCCACTAAACTGATACTTGATTAGTATGAGTCATCTATATTAAAGTATCCTAATTGATTCGTTTATAAATTTATGACAACAAATAATAAAAATATTCTTTACTGTTCTTTTTGTGGCAAGAGCCAACATGAAGTTAGAAAACTTATTGCAGGTCCAACTGTATTTATATGTGATGAATGCGTTGAGCTATGCATGGATATCATCAAAGAAGAAAGCAAAGACACATTTGTTAAACATCAAGATGGATTACCACCACCAAAAGAAATTTGTGCTGTATTAGATGATTATGTTATTGGACAACCTCATGCAAAAAAAGTTTTATCAGTTGCTGTTCATAATCATTATAAAAGACTTAATTACGAGAGCAAAACAAGTAAAACAGTTGAACTTTCAAAATCAAATATTCTTTTAGTTGGTCCAACTGGTTGTGGAAAAACTTTATTAGCTCAAACATTAGCAAGAATTCTTGACGTTCCATTTACAATGGCAGATGCAACCACTTTAACTGAAGCAGGTTATGTTGGTGAAGATGTTGAAAATATAATTTTAAAATTATTACAAGCTGCTGATTACAACGTTGAAAAAGCACAACGTGGAATTGTATATATAGATGAAGTTGATAAGATTAGCAGAAAGTCAGAAAACCCTTCTATTACAAGAGATGTATCTGGAGAGGGTGTGCAACAAGCACTATTAAAAATTATGGAAGGGACAGTAGCAAGTGTTCCACCTCAAGGAGGAAGAAAGCATCCACAACAAGAATTTTTACAAGTAGATACTACAAACATTTTATTTATTTGTGGGGGAGCATTCGCTGGCTTAGATAAAATAATATCTCAAAGAGATAAAGGTACATCAATTGGATTTGGTGCAAATGTTAAAAAAACAGATGATAAAAAAACAGGTGAATGGATGAAAACTTTAGAACCTGAAGATTTGTTAAAGTATGGCTTAATCCCAGAATTTATTGGCAGACTTCCAATGATAGCAACCTTAGAAGATCTTGATGAAAAAACTTTAGTTAAAATATTACAAGAACCAAAAAACTCACTAATTAAACAATACCAAGAATTATTTAAACTAGATGGAGCCAAGTTAAGCTTTAAAGAAAATGCGATTAAAGAGATTGCACAAAAAGCAATTAACAAGAAAACTGGGGCTAGAGGCCTTAGATCAATCTTAGAAAATATTTTATTAAAAACAATGTACGATCTTCCAAGTCAAGACAATGTGGAGGAAGTTATTGTAGATGCTAGTGCGGCCAAAGGACTATCTCAACCAATCATAGTTCATTCAAAAAATAGCAGCAAAACTAAGACTGACAAAACTTCAGCTGCTTAATTTCACGTTAATAAGTAATAAATAGCTATTGCAATATCATATTTAATCTCCATATTTAGATAATGGATGTTAAAATTGAACGACCTTTATTACCGTTAAGAGATATTGTTGTATTTCCAAATATGGTTATTCCCTTATTTGTGGGCAGAGATAAATCTATTGCTGCCTTAAATGAAGTTATGAAAAAGGACAAAAAAATTGTTCTAGTTACGCAAAAAAATTCAGAAATAGATGACCCTAAAAAAACTGATGTTTTTATGTATGGTTGTGAAGGTAATATTTTACAATTACTAAAATTACCAGATGGCACAGTAAAAGTTTTAGTTGAAGGAAGCAAAAGAGTAAAAATCTTAGATTTTAAAGATAATGAGAAATTTATTATTTGTGAATATGCTCATCAACATGATGTAGTTACTAAAGATGAAGACTTAATTCCATTAGCAATGACTGCTGTAAGAAGACTAGAAAAGCTAACTTCAATTAATAAAAAAATATCAAGTGAAACAATTAATAATATTAAAAAATTAACTAACGCATCACACATCGCTGATAATATTGCGTCTCACCTAACGGCTACTATTTCAGAGAAACAACAAATTTTTGAAACTATAGATGTTAAGAAAAGACTTAATTCTATAATTAAAATAATGGAAAATGAAACTAGCATTATAGGAGTTGAAAAAAGAATTAGAGGTAGAGTTAAAACTCAAATGGAAAAAACTCAAAGAGAATATTATTTAAATGAGCAACTTAAAGCTATTCAAAAGGAATTAGGCGAAATTGAAGATGGAAAAGATGAGACATCAAGTTTAAATAAATTAATTATTAAAGCAAAAATGCCAAAAGATGTTGAAAAGAAATGTATGGCTGAGCTTAAAAAATTAAAAAATATGAGTCCAATGTCTGCTGAGGCTACTGTTGTCAGAAATTATCTTGATTGGATGACGGATTTACCTTGGTATAAAAAAGGCCAGGTTGATATTGATCTTAAAAAAGCGCTTGCAGTTCTTGATGCTGATCATTTTGGTTTAGAAAAAGTTAAAGAAAGAATTATTGAATTTTTAGCAGTCCAAAAAAGAATGGAAAAAATTAAAGGCCCAATTTTATGCTTAGTTGGTCCTCCAGGTGTTGGTAAAACATCATTAGGAAAATCTATTGCGAAAGCTACTAATAGAGAATTTGTAAGAGTTTCAGTTGGTGGTATGAGAGATGAAGCTGAAATAAGAGGTCATAGAAGAACTTACATTGGTTCTTTACCTGGTAAAATTATTCAAATGATGAAAAAAGCAGGTACAAAAAATCCACTTATTCTTCTTGATGAAATAGATAAAATTGGAAATGATTATAGAGGAGACCCATCTTCTGCTTTATTAGAAGCATTAGATCCAGAACAAAATGCTACATTTAATGATCATTATCTAGAGGTTGACTATGACTTATCTGATGTGATGTTTGTTACTACAGCTAATACTTTAAATATCCTGCCACCATTATTAGACAGAATGGAAGTAATTAGATTGGCTGGTTATACAGAAGATGAAAAAATTAATATTGCAAATAAGTATCTGCTTCCTAAACAAATTAAAGATAATGGAGTTAAAGAAAAAGAAATGACTTTATCTGAGGATATTATTAAAGAAATTATCCAAAGTTATACAAAAGAGTCTGGTGTAAGAAACTTAGAAAGAGAAATTTCAAAAGTAGCTAGAAAAGTTGTTAAGAAGGTAGTTTCTGGCGAAGAAAAAGAAGTTAAAATTAATTTAAAAAATTTACCTGATTATTTGGGAATTCAAAAATTTAAATTTGGTGAACTTGAAAGTGAAGATAAAATTGGCGTTGTCACAGGTTTAGCGTGGACTGAATATGGTGGGGAAATTCTTAAAATTGAAACTGTCATAATGCCAGGAAAAGGTAGAATGCAAATTACTGGTAAACTTGGAGATGTGATGCAGGAATCTATCAAGGCTGCAAAATCTTTCATTAGATCAAAAAGTTTAGATTATGGAATTATTCCTCCCTTGTTTGAAAAAAAAGATTTTCATATTCATGTTCCAGAAGGAGCAACACCTAAAGACGGCCCTTCAGCAGGTATTGGAATGGTCACTTCAATAGTTTCTGCAATCACAAATAACCCTGTCAGAAGAGATGTTGCAATGACTGGTGAGGTGACATTAACAGGTCAAGTATTGCCAATTGGTGGATTAAAAGAAAAACTATTAGCAGCACATAGAGCTGGAATAAAACAAGTTATAATTCCCAAAGAAAATGAAAAAGATCTTGTTGATATGCCTAAGAAGATTATTGATGATATAAAAATTACTCCAGTTGAGCATGCTGATGAAGTATTAAAAATAGCATTAACTAAAGAGTTAAAAAGAGTTGAGTGGGTAGAGGTTGATAAAATTTCTCAATCTGAAGGTAAATCTCAAGCAAGTATTCAATAATTACCAATTTACATCCTTTTCTGTTTAATATCTGTTTTGACTTTCATAAATAATTGTTATAACTAAACGATAATTTTGGTTAAGGGTGGTTAGCTCAGCTGGTAGAGCATCTCGTTTACACCGAGGGGGTCAAAGGTTCGAGTCCTTTACTACCCACCAAAACTAGTAAAAGTGGGGGTGTAGCTCAGTTGGTTAGAGCGATCGCCTGTCACGCGATAGGTCGAGGGTTCGAGTCCCTTCACTCCCGCCACTTTTTTAGTCTTTTTAATGTGAATATCACATATATTGTGACGTAAGAGCACTTCAACATGATATAAAAACTGCTATATAGACTTCATGCTTTCAGAATTTTTAAAAGATTATCTGCCTATTATATTATTTTTAATAATAGCCCTTGCCTTGAGTTGTGCTTTTGTAGTAATTAATTTAATTCTTTCACCAAAACATCCTGATCCAGAAAAATTATCAGCATATGAATGTGGATTTGAACCTTTCGAAGATTCAAGGATAGAATTTGATGTTAGATTTTATTTAGTGGCAATCCTTTTTATAATTTTTGATCTTGAGATAGCCTTCCTTTTTCCTTGGGCAATCTCTTTAGGAAATATAGGTCTGCTAGGTTTTTCTTCAATGATGATTTTTTTATTTATACTTACAATTGGTTTTATTTATGAGTGGAGAAAAGGTGCTCTAGATTGGGAATAAAATTTTAAACTATGAATTTAGAAAATAAAAATAAAGAAATACCAGAAGAGTTTAAACAACTTTCTGAAGATTTTAGTAAAAATGGCTTTATAACAACTTCTCTTGATAATTTAATAAACTGGTCAAGAGCTGGATCCTTACATTGGATGACTTTTGGCTTAGCATGTTGTGCAGTTGAGATGATGCAAACAGCAATGCCCAGGTATGATTTAGAAAGATTTGGTGCTGCACCAAGAGGTTCACCAAGACAATCTGATGTGATGATAGTAGCTGGAACTTTAACCAATAAGATGGCTCCAGCTTTAAGAAAAGTTTATGATCAAATGCCAGAACCGAGATATGTTATTTCCATGGGAAGCTGTGCAAATGGTGGTGGTTATTATCACTATTCATACTCTGTAGTTCGTGGATGTGATAAAATAGTTCCAGTAGATATATATGTACCTGGTTGTCCGCCATCTGCCGAAGCATTGCTTTATGGTATTATGCAGTTACAAAAAAAAATTAGAAACAAAGGATCTTTTGAAAGATAATTTATATGCAAAATTTAATAGATCTTGAAAAAAAAATTAACTCAGAGCTTACCACTAAGATTAAAAAAACTGAGATTAGACATGATCAACTATATATCACTATTGATAATGAAGATTTAATAGATGTTACTTTACATATAAAGAATAACGAAAATACAAAATTTAGACAGTTAATTGATATTACTGTTGTTGATTATCCAGAAAACACTCAACGTTTTAAAGTTGTGTATTTATTTTTAAGTCATGAATTTAATCAGCGAATTATATTAAGTTATTTAATAAGTGAAAATGAAGTTATACCATCTTTAACTCCCATTTATCCTGCAGCAAACTGGATGGAACGTGAAGTTTTTGATATGTACGGAGTTAAATTTAAAGATCATCCTGATTTAAGAAGAATACTTACTGATTATGATTTTGAAGGGCATCCTTTGAGAAAAGATTTCCCTTTAACTGGTCATACCGAGGTTAGGTATAGTGAAGATCAAAAAAAGGTAATCAAAGAACCAGTTAAATTAGAACAAAATTATAGAAATTTTGATTATGAAAGTCCCTGGGAGGGAACAAAATACATAAAAAAACAGACAGAAATTGATAATGACAAAAAAAACTAAAACTCTAAATCTTAATTTTGGACCTCAACACCCAGCCGCTCATGGTGTTTTAAGATTAATTTTAGAATTAGATGGTGAAGTTGTTGAAAAAGCAGATCCACATATTGGATTATTACATCGTGGTACTGAAAAATTAATAGAAAACAAAACATACATGCAAGCTGTACCTTATTTTGACAGACTTGATTATGTTGCTCCTATGAACCAAGAGCATGCTTTTGCATTAGCTATAGAGAAAATTTTAAAGATTAATGTTCCCATTAGAGCACAATTTATAAGAGTTATGTTTTGTGAGATTGGAAGAATTTTAAGTCACATATTAAATGTAACAACTCAAGCATTAGATGTTGGTGCGTTAACACCTTCATTGTGGGGTTTTGAAGAGCGTGAAACTTTAATGACTTTTTATGAAAGAGCCTCAGGCTCAAGATTACATGCTAATTATTTTAGAGCAGGTGGAGTTCATCAAGATTTACCAATGGGGTTAGAAGAAGATATAGGTAAATTTTGTGTGTCGTTTCCTAAAATAATCGATGATCTTGAAACATTATTGACTGACAATAGAATATTTAAACAACGAAATGTTGATATAGGAATTGTATCTAAGGAAGATGCATTAGACTATTCTTTTAGTGGTGTCATGATCAGAGGTTCTGGTGTTCCTTGGGATTTAAGAAAATCACAACCATATGAGTGTTATGAGCAGTTAGAATTTAAAATACCTGTTGGAAAAAATGGAGATTGTTATGACAGATATTTATGTAGAATAGATGAAATGAGAGAGAGTGTTTCCATAATCAAACAATGTCTTGCTAAAATGACAAAAGGACCAGTTAAATCGTCCGATGGAAAGATTAGTCCACCACCAAAAAAAGATATCAAACAATCTATGGAAGCTTTAATTCACCATTTCAAACTATTTACAGAAGGTTATCGTGTTGATAAAGATGAAATTTATACAGCTGTTGAAGCTCCCAAAGGTGAGTTTGGTGTTTACTTAATATCTGATGGTTCTAGCAAACCATATAAGTGTAAAATAAGAGCCCCAGGATTTTCTCATTTGGCTGCAATGGATTACCTGATTAAAGGTCATATGCTTGCAGATGTGCCTGCTGTATTAGGCTCACTAGATATAGTTTTTGGAGAGGTAGATAGATAATGAGTTTAAGAAGACCTTCAAAAGAACAGCCTGAGAATTTTGATTTTAATCCAGCCTCATTAGATGCTGCCAAATCAATTATTGCAAAATATCCAAAGGATAAACAACAAAGTGCTGTAATGGCTTTACTTTATATAGCGCAGAAACAAAATAGTAATTGGATTCCTTTAGCTGCCATGAAGTATATTGGTAAGCTTTTAGATATGCCTTATATAAAAGTTTATGAAGTGGCAACATTTTATACAATGTATAATCTAGCTCCAGTTGGTAAACATTTCATACAAATTTGCACAACTACACCATGCATGATTAGAGGTGCTTATAAACTTGTTGAAGCGTGCAAAGAAAAAATTTCTGAAAATGAAAATGAATTATCAAAAGATCAAAGTTGTTCTTGGATGGAAGTTGAGTGTTTAGGAGCTTGTGTTAATGCACCCATGTTGCAGATCAATGATGATTATTATGAAGACTTAGATAAAGAAAAGACATTAAAAATTTTAGATAAGATCCTAAATGGTGAAACACCTAAGCCAGGATCTTATAGAGGTCGTTTAAACAACGAACCTGAAAATAATAGAAAAACACTTATGGATTTAAAAAATGCTTAAAGACGAAGATAGAATATTTCAGAATTTATATAATGATAAGGGTTCAGATGTTGAGTCTTCAAGAAAAAGAGGTGACTGGACAAACACTAAAGATTTAATTGATAAAGGTAGAGATTGGATAATAACTGAAGTTAAAGCCTCAGAACTTAGAGGAAGAGGAGGTGCTGGATTTCCAACTGGTTTAAAATGGTCTTTTGCACCAAAAGAACTAGGTTCAAGACCTCATTATCTAGTTATAAATGGAGATGAGTCAGAACCAGGTACCTGTAAGGATAGAGATATTTTAAGATTTGAACCTCATAAATTAATAGAAGGATGCTTGATTGCTGCATACGCTGTTCAAGCTCATGTTTGTTATATTTATATAAGAGGAGAGTACTTTATAGATGGAGAAAAACTTCAAGCAGCAATTGATGAAGCTTATGAAAAAAATTTAATAGGAAAAAATGCATCTGGAACAGGTTGGGATTTAGATATTTATATTCACTATGGAGCAGGAGCATATATATGTGGAGAAGAAACTGCTTTACTTGAGAGTATTGAAGGTAAAAAAGGTCAACCTAGATTAAAACCACCTTTCCCCGCTTTAATTGGACTATACGGTTGCCCAACCATAATTAACAATGTTGAAACTATAGCAGTTGTTCCAACAATATTAAGAAGGGGTGGAAAGTGGTTTGCATCCTTGGGAAAAGCAAAAAATACAGGTACTAAAATTTTCTGTATTTCTGGAAATGTTAATAACCCATGCAATGTTGAAGAGGAAATGAGTATATCTCTTAAAGAACTAATTGAAGTTCATGCTGGAGGTGTAATTGGAGGATGGGAAAATTTACAAGCTGTAATACCTGGTGGCTCATCAATGCCTTTGATACCACAAAAAACTTGTGAGACTTTAACAATGGATTTTGATTCATTAATGGCAGAAAAAAGTGGATTAGGAACTGCAGGTATTGTTGTTATTAATAAAGATCAAGACATAATTAAATGCATGGCAAGAATTGCTAGATTTTATAAACATGAAAGTTGTGGTCAATGTACACCTTGTAGAGAAGGTACAGGGTGGATGTGGAGAATGCTTGAAAGAATGGCTAAAGGTGAAGCATCAAGAGATGAAGTTGAAATGCTTGGTGATGTTACAAATCAAATTGCGGGACACACTATTTGTGCTTTTGGTGAGGGTTCTTCATGGCCTGTACAAGGATTATTAAGGCATTTTAAAAAAGAGATTGAGGATAGAAACAATCTTAACCCAACTATAAAAAAAGAAAAAAATATTCCCTATTTAGTAGATCAACACTTATTGGATAAAAAAAATGCTTAAATTAAAAGTAAATGAAATTGATATAGAAGTTGAAGAGGGGCTAACTGTACTTCAAGCTTGTGAAAAAGCTGGAGTTGAAATCCCAAGATTTTGTTATCATGAAAAATTATCAATAGCAGGAAATTGCAGAATGTGTTTAGTAGAATTAGAAAAATCTCCCAAACCTGTAGCCTCATGTGCCATGCCAGCATCAGAAGGAATGAATATTAAAACAAATACTGAGTTTGTTGAAAAAGCAAGAAAAGGAGTCATGGAATTTTTGTTGGCTAACCACCCGTTGGATTGTCCTGTTTGTGATCAAGGGGGAGAGTGTGATTTACAAGATCAGTCCATGTTCTATGGTGTTGATAAGTCTAGATACAAAGAGAATAAAAGAGCAGTCTCTGAAAAAAATATGGGACCTTTAATCAAAACACAAATGACTAGATGTATACATTGTACTAGATGCGTTAGATTTGCTACAGAGGTTGCTGGTGTAACAGAGATTGGAGCCATAGGTAGAGGTGAGGATATGGAAATTACAACATATCTTGAGCAATCTATGCAATCAGAATTATCAGCTAATGTTGTGGATTTATGTCCGGTTGGTGCCTTAACATCTAAACCCTATGTATTTGAGGCTAGACCCTGGGAATTAAAGAAGACAGAATCTATTGATGTAATGGACGCTATTGGTTCAAATATAAGAGTTGATACCTATGGTTGGGAAGTAAAAAGAATTTTACCAAGAATTAACGAAGATATTAACGAAGAATGGATTTCAGATAAAACAAGATATGCTTGTGATGGTTTGTTAAACCAACGCTTGGATACCCCTTATATAAAATATAATGGTAAATTTGAGAAAGCATCATGGAATGAAGTTTTTAATATAATTAAGTCCAAGTTTAAAAATGCTGACAAAGATAAAATATGTGGAATGTCTGGTGATCTAGTTAATATGGAAACACTCTATATATTTAAAGAGTTTTTCAATAAAACACTTGGTTCTCATAATGTAGAGTCAAGAAGTGATCACACATATTTAAATTCAAAAAAAAGAGAAAATTATTTATTCAATTCAACAATTAATGGAATAGAAGAAGCAGATTTTATATTACTCATAGGAAGTAACCCCAGGTATGAAGCAACAATTTTAAATGCACGTATTAGAAAAGCATACTTACAAAATAAAACAAAAATAATTTCTTTAAATGATGTTGGTGATCTAACTTACCCATATGAGTCTTTAGATGGTGATATTGAAAATATTAAAAAAATTACAGAAGATAACCATGAAGTATCCAGTCTAATTAAAGAGGCTAAAAAACCGTTAATTATCTTTGGTCAGTCATCTCTTAAAACTAGATCTGCGAAATATATTTTTGAATCTGTTAAATCTTTTTTAAAAAAAAATCATAAAATGTCAGATGAATGGAATTCTTTAAATACAATTTCAGAAAATGCATCTACAGTTGGTAGCTTTGATTTAGGATTATATAAAACAGTAGATGGTTCAAATGAAGTACTAAAAGATTTAGAAAATCACATGTTTGAAATTGTTTACTTATTGGGAGTAGATAATCTTAAATTTGAAAAAAAGAATGAATTTATAATTTATCAAGGAAGTCATGGAGATAAAGGAGCTGAGATTGCAGATATTATACTTCCAGGGGCTGCATACACAGAGCAAAATGGTTACTTTACAAACTTAGAAGGTAAAATACAAAAAGCTTATAAAGCCTCCTTTCCACCAGAAGAAGCTAAAGAAGACTGGTTGATAATTAATGAATTAGCAGAAACAATGAATCATAGAAAATTATTTAATGATAAAGATGAGCTGGATAGTAGTTTACTTAACCAAATTAATTTATTTATTGAAAAAGATAAATCTATTAAATCTTCTACAGTTGAAAATGTAGAATTTAAGCAAGAAATTTTAAAAGTTGAGAATGAAGATTATTATTACTCAAATGCAATAGCAAGAGCCTCAAAGACAATGCTTGAATGCAAAACAGCTAAAGTTAATTTAAAATTAACAGGTACAGAAGGTTAATAAAATGGAATATTTAAGTATAATTTTTTCAGAGACATATAAAATCTTATTTTTATTAGTACCAGTTCTTGTTTCTGTCGCGATGATTGTTTGGCTTGATCGTCGTATTTGGGCATTTGTTCAAAAAAGACAGGGACCAAATGTTGTAGGACCTTTTGGTTTACTTCAATCTTTGGCTGACGCATTAAAATATATGTTTAAAGAAGTTATTATTCCTTCAAGCTCTAATAAAGTAATCTTTATATTAGCTCCAATTGTCACTATGACTTTGGCTTTAATCTCTTGGGCAGTTATTCCATTTAGTGCAACTCAAGTATTGGCTGACATTAATGTTGGTATTCTCTATTTATTTGCAGTTTCATCATTGGGTGTTTATGGAATCATTATGGGTGGGTGGGCCTCAAATTCAAAATATCCTTTTTTAGGTGCAATTAGATCAGCAGCTCAAATGGTATCTTACGAAGTTTCAATCGGTGTTATTATAATTAATGTTTTGCTTTGTGTGGGTTCGTTAAACTTAAATGATATAGTGATGGCACAAGAAAACTTATGGTTTGTAATTCCATTATTTCCAATGTTTGTAATTTTTTTTATCTCTGCTTTGGCAGAAACAAATCGACCACCATTTGACTTACCTGAAGCTGAAGCTGAACTTGTCGCGGGATATCAAACTGAATATTCTGGAATGATGTATGCAATGTTTTGGTTGGGCGAGTATGCAAACATTCTTCTTATGTGTGCAATGGGATCAGTTCTATTTTTAGGTGGATGGCTTTCACCTATAGATTTATTTCCTTTTAATGTAATTCCTGGAGCTATATGGTTAATTTTAAAGATACTACTTCTTTTTATACTCTTTGCTTTAGTAAAGGCAATTGTTCCAAGATATAGATATGATCAGTTAATGAGACTAGGTTGGAAAATTTTTCTACCTTTATCGCTAGCATGGGTAGTTCTTACAGCAAGTTTTTTATTTTACTTTAACCTTTTACCAACAAATTAATTATGAAAATTTCAAGAATATTTAAAACAATTTTTATGTTAGATTTTTTAGGTGGTCTTACGATCGCCTTACGAGAATTTTTTAAACCAAAAAAAACAATTAACTATCCATTTGAAAAGGGTAAAATCAGTCCCCGTTTCAGAGGAGAGCACGCTTTAAGAAGATATCCTGATGGTGAAGAAAGATGTATTGCTTGTAAATTGTGTGAAGCAGTATGCCCTGCCCAGGCAATTACAATTGAATCCTCTGAAAGAGCAGATGGAAGTCGAAAAACTACTCGATATGATATTGATATGATGAAATGTATTTACTGTGGACTTTGTGAAGAATCTTGTCCAGTTGATGCAATTGTCCAAGGTCCTAACTTTGAATTTTCAACAGAAACAAGAGAAGAACTTTATTATAATAAGGAAAAACTTTTGGACAATGGGGATAGATGGGAAAATGTTTTAGCTGCAAATATTAAAGCTGATAACTCTCATAGATAATTATGCTAGCACACGCAATTTTTTTTTATATTTTTTCATTAATAGCAATTGTTTCTGCAATAATGGTTACGGTTTCAAAAAATACTGTTCACTCTGTTTTCTTTTTAATTTTAGATTTTATTAGTATTTCTTGCTTGTTTATAATGATAGGTGCGGAATTCCTTGGAATGATAATGTTAATTATCTATGTTGGTGCTGTAGCTGTTTTATTCTTGTTTGTTGTCATGATGTTAAATGTAGCTCAACAGAAAAACCAATGGTTTAGTGCTAGAGTGAGCTCGAAACATATTCCAGTTGGATTAATTATCAGTACTATTATATTTTTTGAATTAATTATTGTTATTGGTGGATGGAAATATAAGCCAGATCTTGTTTCATCTATGTCATTAAATATAGATAGTAGCATTAGCAATACTCATGCCATTGGTTATGTTTTGTATACTGACTACATCCACATCTTTCAATTAAGTGGAATGATTTTATTAGTTGCAATGATAGGAGCTATTGTTCTTACTTTTAGGCAGAGATCTGGTGTCAAAAGACAAAGTTATTTTAGTCAAATATCCAGAGAAAGATCTGACGGCGTAGAATTGATAGATGTTCCAAGTAATAAAGGGGTTAAATCTGATGATTGATGTAGGCTTGGGTCACTACCTTACTTTGGGAGCGATAATATTTACCATCGGTATAGTTGGTATATTTTTAAACAGAAAAAATATTATAGTAATATTAATGAGTATTGAGCTCATTTTATTAGCAGTGAATATTAACTTGGTGGCTTTCTCTATATTTTTGAATGATATAACAGGTCAAATTTTTACACTCTTTATTTTAACTGTAGCTGCTGCAGAAGCTGCCATAGGTCTCGCTATAATAGTCGTTTATTATCGAAACTCATCAACAATTAGAGTTGAAGATATAAATAGTTTGAAGGGATAATATGGAATTTGCATTATTATTTCTTCCACTATTAGCATCTATTATATCTGGCTTTTTTGGCAAATTTATAGGTGATAGAAATTCAGAGATAATAACAAGTATATTTGTTTCGATTTCAGCACTGTTATCTTTAATTTTATTTTATCAAGTCATTGTTAATGGTTATGCAAACAATGTAGTTATTGCCACTTGGATTAATTCAGGAACGCTTGATGTGAATTGGTCCATTAAAGTGGATGCGTTATCTTCAGTAATGCTCGTTGTTGTAACCCTAGTTTCTTCACTAGTTCATATTTATTCAATTGGTTATATGTCCCATGACCCACATAAACCAAGATTTATGGCCTATCTTTCTCTCTTTACATTTGCAATGCTAACGTTGGTTACATCCGATAATTTTCTTCAATTATTTTTTGGATGGGAGGGCGTAGGTCTTTGTTCTTATTTTTTAATTGGCTTTTGGTATAAAAAAGATTCAGCAAATGCAGCAGCTATAAAAGCTTTTGTAGTAAATAGAGTAGGTGATTTTGGATTTGCCTTAGGAATATTTTTAATTTTTTACCTATTTGGTACCGTCAATTACTCTGAGGTATTTCAGCAAATTCCACAAATTGTTGATAAAGAATTATTATTTTTAGGAATACACATCAAGGCCATTGATCTAATTTGCATCCTTTTATTTATTGGAGCTATGGGTAAATCAGCACAAATTCTTTTACACACATGGCTACCTGACGCTATGGAAGGTCCTACACCTGTATCTGCATTAATACATGCTGCTACAATGGTTACAGCAGGAGTTTTTTTAATTGTTAGATGTTCTCCAATTTTTGAATATTCTCCTTTAACTTTAAATATTATTACAGTAGTTGGAATGACAACTGCTTTTTTTGCTGCAACAGTAGCTTTAGTTCAAACAGATATTAAAAAAATAATTGCTTATTCAACATGTAGTCAATTAGGTTATATGTTTTTTGCTGCCGGTGTTGGTGCTTATAATGTGGCAATGTTTCATTTGTTTACTCATGCATTTTTTAAGGCATTGCTTTTCTTAGGATCAGGATCGGTAATTCATTCATTTAAGGATGAGCAAGATATTAATCAAATGGGAGCTGTGTATAAAAAACTACCATATACTTGGATCTTAATGATTATTGGGACATTAGCTCTTACAGGTTTCCCTTTTCTTTCTGGTTTTTATTCAAAAGATGCAATTATAGAATTTGCTTACCTTAGAGGTAATACAGTTGGTTATTACGCTGCTGGAGTTGGTATTTTAACAGCCTTACTTACCTCAATATATTCGTGGAGATTAATTTTTAAAACATTTCATGGATCGTATAACAATAAAAAATTAAAAATTGAAGAAATGCACGAGTCTCCTTTGGTTATGCTTATACCCTTGATTGTATTAGCAGTTGGTGCAATTTTTGCAGGATTTTTATTTAAAGATTTATTTATTGGTCATGGGGGAGAAAATAATTTTTGGGGAGAATCTATTAAATTTCTAATTCCATTAAGTACAGATCACCCACCTTTATGGATTATTTTGATTACTCCCATACTTGTCCTTTTATCTATTCCAATTGCTTATTATTTATTTGTAAAAAATAAAGAGTTACCTAATCAAATTGTTCAATCTAATAGACCTTTATATAATTTTTTAGTCAATAAATGGTACTTTGATGAATTATACGACATCATATTTATCCAATCTTCAAAAAAAATAGGATTATTCTTTTGGAAAACAATTGATATAAAAATTATTGATAGGTTTGGACCAGACGGTCTTTCCTTACTAATCAAAAACTTGTCATTAAGAGCCAGTAAATTTCAAAGTGGGTTTATTTATCAATATGCCTTTATGATATTGATTGGTCTTTCTGCATTATTAACATTTCTAATTTTACACTAATGAATTTTCCAATTTTATCATCTTTAATTCTTTTACCAACTATTGGTGCTTTATTTTTATTATTTTCAAAAGATAAAAATTCAAATACAGGAAAATATGTTGCTTTGTTCACTTCTTTTGTTAATTTTTTAATCTCAATTTATCTATGGTATTTATTCGACCCGTCCACATCAACATTTCAATTTGTTGAAAATAGAGAATGGTTAAAAGGTTTTGTTAATTATAAAGTAGGTATAGATGGAATTTCAATTTTATTCATAATTCTTACAACACTTATTACTCCGTTGTGTATAATATCTGTTAACAACACAATTAAAGTAAGGTTAAGAGATTTTCTTATTGCCATATTGGTAATGGAGAGTTTAATGATTGGAGTTTTTTGTTCACTTGATCTAGTTGTATTTTATTTATTTTTTGAAGCAGGATTAATTCCTATGTTTTTAATTATTGGAATTTGGGGAGGTGAAAGAAGAGTTTATTCTGCCTTTAAATTTTTCTTATATACGTTACTTGGTTCTGTTTTAATGTTAGTTGCAATAATTTCAATTTACTGGATCGCTGGTACAACTGATATAGTACAACTATATGAATTAGGTATAGACACAAAATATCAAAACTTATTGTGGCTTGCTTTTTTTAGTTCTTTTGCAGTCAAAACACCTATGTGGCCAGTTCACACTTGGTTACCTGATGCGCATGTTGAAGCTCCAACTGCCGGATCTGTTCTACTGGCTGCTATTCTTTTAAAAATGGCAGGTTATGGTTTTATTAGATTTTCCTTAGGTTTGTTTCCTGTGGCCTCTGAATTATTTACTCCATTGGTTTATACGCTTAGTTTAATTGCAATTATTTATGCATCTCTAGTTGCCCTAATGCAGGAAGATATGAAAAAATTAATAGCATACTCATCTGTGGCACATATGGGCTTTGTAACATTAGGAATTTTTACGATCACACAACAGGGTATTGAAGGAAGTATAATCCAAATGATTAGTCATGGACTTGTTTCGGCAGCATTATTTTTATGTGTCGGTGTAGTTTATGATCGTATGCATTCAAGATTAATTAAAACTTACGGTGGCCTGGTTTCTGTAATGCCCAAATATTCAATTCTATTTATGCTGTTTACTCTAGCTGCATTAGGATTACCTGGAACAAGTGGCTTTATAGGAGAGTTTTTAATTTTAATGGGTGCATTTAAAGATAATTTTTTAGTAGCAGTTATTGCTAGTTTTGGGGTCATCTTTGGTGCTGCATATATGTTATGGTTATATAGAAGAGTTGTTTTTGGAAATTTAGTAAACAAAGATCTGTTAAAAATACCCGATTTAGATTATTCAGAAAAATTTATTTTATGGAGTTTAGCTATACCAGTATTATTTTTTGGTTTTTACCCAGAACCTCTTTTTAATACAATTGAAGTATCGGTAAATGACTTAATTGAAATGTATAATTTTAACTTAAATATGTATGGTCCTGAGGTACAAAAATAATGAATGATTTAAATTTTATTTCCCCTGAAATTTTTATTTCTTTATCAATAATGTTTTTATTAATCTTGGGTGTTTTTAAGAAAAATGGCTCAACTTTAATTCACAATCTTTCAATAGGGCTTTTACTAATTACTGTAATTTTAATATTAAATAATCCTTTTGATACAGCTGTAACTTTATTTGGAAATAGCTATGTAATTGATAACCTCTCATCTTTAATGAAAATTCTTACAATTTTAGGAGGAGCTTTTGTTTTATCAATTTCAACAAAATATTTAAAAATATCTAAAATTTTCTTAATAGAATATCCAATTTTAATCCTTTGTTCAATTTTAGGAATGATGGTTATGATTAGTTCTAATGATCTAATGGTTTTCTACATTGGACTTGAATTACAATCATTAGCTTTGTATGTTTTGGCATCGTTTAATAGAGATCAATTAAAGTCATCTGAATCAGGTCTTAAATATTTTGTATTAAGTGCACTTTCTTCTGGTTTACTGCTTTATGGTTGCTCTCTAATCTATGGGTTTTCTGGATCAACTAATTTTAATATTATTGGAAATTCAATGGATTCTACTCATTATGGCTTAACATTTGGAATAGTTTTCATCCTAGTTGGATTGGCTTTTAAGATATCTGCTGTACCATTTCATATGTGGGCACCAGATGTTTATGAAGGATCTCCTACATCTGTAACATTATTTTTTGCAATAGTTCCCAAAGTTGCTGCTTTAACTGTCTTTATTAGATTCTTGTATGTTCCATTTTTTAACATGATTGACCAATGGCAACCTATCATAATTTTTTTATCTATTGCCTCGATGATATTTGGAGCTGTTGCAGCAATTGGGCAGGGTAATTTAAAAAGATTAGTTGCGTATAGCTCTATTGGTCATATTGGTTACGCTTTAGCAGGACTTTCTGTTGGGACAAATGAGGGTATTCAATCATCTATTGTTTATATCTCTATTTACATGGTAATGAATCTTGGTTTATTCAGCTGTTTATTTATGATGAAAAGAAATGATCAGTATTTTGAAACTATTGATGATTTATCTGGACTGTCAAAAAACCATCCAGTTTTATCTTTGTCTTTACTCGTTATACTTTTTTCATTAGCAGGTATTCCACCTGTCTCTTATACACATCTCCGAGCCCACGAGACGTAGAGGAATCTCG
>OJCW01000246.1_pt1 | contig 21324 bp, 18 predicted proteins | sample 1592461 | NCBI WGS metagenome assembly OJCW01 (sample SAMN05416884, study PRJEB24817) | seawater metagenome | isolation source: Sea water | place: Canada:Atlantic | collected 2013-11 | reverse complement strand
ATCTACACAGAGTAGATCGTCGGCAGCGTCAGATGTGTATAAGAGACAGCACATAAGGTTGATCGAATGATAGAAGATTTTAAAGGTGACGAGTCATGGCGTCTATTTAGAATATTAGCGGAGTTTACCGAAGGAATTGATGCGCTATCAGAGCTAGGTTTTGCTGTTTCTATATTTGGCTCAGCTAGAATTGAACCTGATAGCCCTTATTATTTACAAACTGTTGAGTTAGCCAAAAAGCTTTCTAAAGAAGATTTTGCCATCATCACAGGTGGTGGTCCAGGTATTATGGAAGCTGGTAATAAAGGAGCAAGTGGTGAACCAGGGCAATCAGTGGGCTTAAATATTGTTCTTCCTCAAGAGCAACACCCTAACCATTACCAAGATATCACCCTAAATTACCGTTATTTTTTCGCTCGTAAAGTTATGTTTGTAAAACATTCAATGGGGTATGTTTGTATGCCTGGCGGCTTTGGAACTTTAGATGAGTTTTTTGAAGCATTAACCCTCGTCCAAACACATAAAATATACCCTATTCCCATTGTATTATTTGGTTCTAAATTCTGGCAAGGCTTACTGAATTGGATTAGAGAGCAACCACTAAACGAGAAGTTAATATCAGAAGAAGACATGGATTTAATCCACATTACCGATGATATCGATGAAGTTGTAGCTATTATGGTAAGGCACCGAAACTATAAAAGACAAAAGATAGCACAAACAAAAAGTAACTAAGGAGTGATTCTATATCGGTGTTTTTTATATTCTCGCTGCCTAGTTACTTAAATCTAACGATGACATTTATACTTTAAAAGTAATCATGATGTTAAGTAACTCCTTTGTTCTAAAAGGAGTATTTGGCCGTTAAACCGTATGTGCGTGGATTAACGTATATATTCCTTCGAGTTCCAAAAAAGCTTTTCTCACCTAACACTATCGGGCTATTTTTATCAGCAATGTTTCTAACCCAAAAATGAAGGCTGATACCATTGTCTAATGGTTCTAGATTAATAGCAGCATTGAAAATACCAAAACCATCAACGTGCCCAATATCAAGCGTTCCACCATCATCTAACGTGGTGGATGTTTTACCGTCAAGATCAGTATTATAATCATCTTGATAATTGTAGCTTAATGATAGTGATAGCTCAGAGCTTGCAATCGTTTCAGGGTAGTAATATTGAATACCTAGATTAAAAGTAAAGTCTGAAACACCTGGTAATGATGTTCCTGACAGATCCTCACCATCGCTACCGCCAGCTGGAAATTTATCAAATTTTGCCTCAAGTATGCCAAGGGCTGCATTTATTACCAAGTAATCAGATAAGTAATAAGTTAAATCTACTTCAGCACCATAGCTTTCTACCTTAGCAGCATTGCGGATACTTAATGCAGTAGTTCCTGCAGCAAGGTTCACTAGCTGGTAAATTTGGTAATCATCATATTCTGTATAAAATACGGCGCTACTAAATCTCACTTGATGATTAAATAAACTCCCCTTCAATCCCATTTCATAACTATCAACTGTTTCTTTGTCGAACTCAATACCTGCATCAAGTTGTGCCTGTGTTAAAAAGTCCACATTATAACCACCGCTTTTATAGCCTGTAGAATATTTTATATAGGCATTAACATCGTTATTTATATGATAGTTTAAAGAAATTAAAGGGGAAAAGTCATGGTCAGTTCTTTTATCTATCACTTGGCCATTCGCTAATTCGAAGATTGGGACTACTGGAATACTTGTCTGAGGATCGATACTTGAGATAGTCCAATTTACTGACTTTTCTTCTCTAGAATATCGTAAGCCTAAATCTAAGCTAACCTCATTGTTAAATTCAAAGTTACTATTAAAAAAAATAGAGTAACTAGTCGTGTCAACATTACCAATGGTACTTAAAACACCAGGATGAAAAGCAGCCAACATAAAAATTGAAGTAAGGTCAGATAAAGAAGCACCAAATTCAATATCACTTCGTGGTATGCCAGTAAATAAAGACAATGTTTCATCGCCTACGTTTGGTAAACGTGAAGTATAGGCATCTTGTTGAAAATAATATAAACCTGCAACGTATTTAAAGCTACTTTCAGGGGAGATAAGTTGTAACTCTTGACTCCATTGGCTGTAATCATCCTCATAATCCAGAAAAGCGACCGATTGCGCTGAATAGTCAAAATCATTCTTATATTTTATATGAGAGTCTCTATGCCCAGTAATAGACTTAATAACGAAATCATCACCAATGTTCCAATCTACTGTGAGTGACTCTCCACTTATTTCACGCTCTTCATGGGGGTCTAAATCAAAGCTCACTTTATTTTGTTCTGGTGATTCTGTATTTTTCAAAGTACCCCGGGTATTGGTAATTGGTTCACCATCAAATGATAAACGATCAGATTTTAAACGGTCTATGGAAAAATTTATTTCAATAGAGTCTGATAACTGTGCTCTAATTTGTCCTCTATAAGAATAACTATCTTGTTCGTTTAACCAACTACCTGTCGTGATGTTTTCAATATAACCATCTCTTTGATATTTATTAACACTAAATTTTGCTGCTATATCATCAGTTAATGGTGTGTTTAAAGTTGCACTGTACTGTTTTAAGTCGTAGTTACCAATCGATAACCCAACATTGCCATTAAACTGATCTTCAGGCTTTTTAGTAATGAGGTTAATTGAACCAGCAACATTATTTTTACCAAATAATGTACCTTGAGGACCACGTAAGATTTCAATACGCTCAAGGTCAAATAAATCTTGATTATGTGCAGGTGATTGCCCTATATAAACACCGTCTAAATAGAGGCCTACCCTTGCATCGAAACCAATATTTCTACTCGCTGAACCAACACCACGTATAACAATGTTTGAAGAAAAGTCATTGCTTTGACTCATTTTAAAGTTTGGTACAAACTCTGCTACTTCGTTGAGCTGACGTATCGCCATTCTTTCAACTCGATCACTACTAAAGCTGGTAATTGAAATAGGTACTTCTTGAATATTCTCTACACGCTTTTGAGCTGTTACGACAATAATTTCCATCTGACTATCGTTTTCTCTAGCCACAATATCTTTGTCTTGTGCACTGATATTAATTGAAAATAATAGCATCCATAGTGGTAGCAAAAATTTAATAGAAAAATACTGAGATGATCTAACCAAGAATAAAAAAAGAAAACGCATTAATGATGTCCCTGTTTCCAATATTAATTATAAAGACAATAAACAAACCTATATTAAGAATAAAAGAGGCCACATAAAACTGTAGCCTGTTTGTTTTGCTTGTATAAAGTTTAAAAGGCTTTGCTAAGCAATTATGTTTTCAATGATTAGCATTAATAAAAAGAACGAACTAAAACGACGAGTATATAAAAAGGCATGAGGAGCAAACCACAACGGCCAGACTTCTTCACGAAAACCTTCAGGCATACTTTTCGGGCGGTCAAGATTAAAGACCTTAAATGTACTAATAAGTGTTGGAATAGCAAATAATAAAACTAAAATACTAATACCAATATAACCATTCAAATAGATATAAGCCGCCAGCACATATTGGAATAACATCATTAATTGCACCGTTTTTCTGGATTTAGCAGCGCCTAACAATACAGGTAAAGAATAAATCCCTTTACTTTTATCCATGTCAATTTTATCGATATGTTTACCAAATATAACGGCTGTAGGGGCTAAAGCATACAAAGTACCTATTAACATTGCAGCGTAGCTCCAGTGTCCACTACTCACATAATAAGAGCCTCCTACCATTAACGGTCCCCAAACGAGAAGAACCGACAACTCACCCAAAGCAAGCTTCTTTAATGGCCAAGTGTAAAATAATACAAAAAACGAACCTGCTAGCATTAACCATAAAACTTCAATGCCTCTCAGGTAAATAATAATGCCGCCACATGCTATTGCTAAAAGGCCTGTAAATATGATGTAGTTCATCAATTGCTTTTTAGTTAACAAGCCACCTTCTAACACATGAGTACCGTACTGAGTACGAAAGTAATTTCCTTTATCCACGCCTTTTATAGAGTCCGTATAATCATTAAGTAAATTATTAGTCGCATGAGCTAAAATTAAACCAATAACACATATTACTGATATACCTAAATCAACAGTTCCTGTGCTTAGAGCTAGCAAAATACCAATGATTGCAGAACTAAAGGTCATGATCGTGACAGAAAATCGAGAGGCAATAAGCCATTTGGTGAATATATTTAAGGTATCCCAACATGTTTTATCAATTTGAGGAACTGTTTTTAAGGCTTGCACCCATATAGCTTCTGACATTATAGCCTCTAATGTATCTAGTGTTTTTAGTAAAATGACATGCATATTTGCATTGGTTATAGGTAAAAAAATAATGATATAAATCTATATCATTATTTTGATGGTCATCATAAGTAATAATAAGAAAATATATCACCAATATTATACAAGTTTATGTAATAAATAACTATTTAACACTGTTCTAATTAGATTAGAGAAAACCTATTTCTCAAAAAACAAAGTGATTGATATTAGTTTTTAATTTTTTGTAACGTGAATGCCCCTCGGATATCACCCACACTGAACCCAGTAGCTAAATCGTTTGGGTAAAGCAACGCCACCTTTTTCGTTATTTTTTCTGACAATTCCCCACCATGACAAGTAACACATAAGCTAGCAGTAGGTATTGGCTTCATATAACGGTAAATTGTTTTATCTCCCTCTTTCACCGTCTCAGCATATTCCATCTGTTTTATGTTTTCCCCTGCTTCTTTTCGTTGTTCAAATTGGCGCAGCACTTTAAACTCCCATTCATCAGGAACGTTATTTTCATTCCGCACTTTAAGTGACGTCCGCCCAATGTTCCATGCTGATAAAGATGAATTTTCTTTAGCAATTGGCCCTGCTTTGCTGTTACATACTTCCAATGCTTTTATTGGCCCTTGTGATTTCATTGACGTTTTTAAAACGTGTTTTAAATCACTACCAAAAGCTTTGATCAAAGTACGCGCTTCTTTAATTTCTTGGGGCGGCACAGTTTCTACTGCACTTGCCAGTATTGGTAGTATTGAAAGAGTGCTTACACAAAACACCTTAATGCTTATTGATTTCATTGTATTCTCCGTGATTATAAAATGGTTATAACTTAAAAATAATTCAATAATGTTTGATAATAATCATTACTGTTAATTAGTTGATTGTGCGACCCTTGAGCGATAATTTTTCCTTGCTCCATTACCACTATTTTATCCATATTTTCTAACATTAAAGGTTTATGAGTGATCACCACTAAGCTTTGTTGATGTTGTTTAACATGGTCTAATACATTACACATTATGCGTTCTTCATTCAGGCGATCTAAACCTTTTGTTGGCTCATCTAAAATTAGTACGCTTGCAGGGCGCAACAACAGTTGAGCCATTTGTAATCTCTGAGCTTGCCCACCTGACAAACCAGCACCACTTGTTCCTAACCAAGTATCCAAACCATTAGGTAAACTTTCAATAAAGTCCGTTAAATTCACTAATTGACAAACTTTATGCATCTCATCTGTTGTAGCATTCTGCTTCGCTAAGCGTAAATTATCCGCAATACTCGCTTCAAAAATATGTCCTTGTTGGCTCATCAATGCAATATGTTGGCGTAATGATTCTCTCGTTACTAGATTTAAATCACACTCAGCAATAGTGATTTTTCCTGTAGGCTTTTTACTATCTGCGACATTAATAGATGTTCCGATAGTCGCTAACTTTTCATTCCCTATTGGCCAGAATCCCATGAGCAAATTGATTAATGTCGACTTCCCTGCACCACTGGCTCCAATAATCGCAACTTTTTCACCCTGTTTTATCGATAAGTTAATATCAATTAAGCTCGGTGATTTTTGATCTGGGTAATTAAAAGTTAAGTGCTCAAAATAAATATCACCCTGCTTAACGTCTTCAATGCCTATATCAGCCGGTTTTTCTTTATCTATAATTGCAAAGAGTCTTGCTGCACTTGCAAGGCTTTGTGGTAATAGTTGTAATGCTAACGGCATGCTACTAACCGTCTCAAAGCTCACCAATACCAATAAGATGATCCCGACTAACGTTTTGCTGTCAATTTCCCCAGTTGATAACGGCGTTAATAACAACAATAGGCATACTAAAGCGGCTAAATGAATAAAAATAAAAATTATCGCGCTAAAGCCAGCATTAATTTTAACTAAACGGTAACGAACACTGTAATATTGCTTAGTAATACGTGCGATTGAGCGCTGATAACTGATACCTACTTGATATACTAATAATGTTTTAATCGCACTAATACCATTGATTAACTCTTCAGTTAAGTGACTTTCTAAGTGAACTTTTTCTCTCGATAGCCTATTGGATATAACTAAACTGATGATAGGAAGAACAAACCCTACCAGTAATAACGCCACTAACATCACCCAGCCAATGGTGAGTGAATGAACAGCCAAGACATAACAAACAATGGGAACTGAAATAAGCGCCACAGTGATAGGTAATAATACCCGCAAGTAGAAGTTATCAAGGTTATCTATATCTTGTTGTAATCTAGCTAACAAATCACCCGAACGTAAGTTGATACGATAATATGGTAGTAAAGGCTCAAGCTGTTGATAGAAGTAATGGCGTAAACTGGCTAGTGCATTAAATGTTGCCCGATGGGTTAACATCCGCTCTGCATATCTACCCGCTGTACGTACTATTGCTAAAAAGCGAATAATGGCCGCTGGCGTAAAGTAATTAACCGTTATACCTGTTGCACCGCCAATAGCCATTAGCGTAATAAACCATCCAGATATTGCTAGTAAACTTATATTGGCTAATATGGTAATAATAGACAATATAACACCAAGTAACATTAACGGCATTTGTGGTTTAAGTAAGCGAATTAAGCGGAAAAAAACCTTCATACTCTGCCCTTCATTTGTACTCATCATAACTTGACCTGCTGAGCATAATAACCATCATAATTTAACAGTGCTTGATGTGTGCCCGATTCAATAATTTTTCCTTGTTCAAGCACAATAATTTTTTTAGCATCGACAACCGTATGTAAACGATGTGCAATCACAATTACAATGTGATTTTCAGCATAGGCATTGATTGATGAAGTGACAATCTGTTCAGTTTTTTGATCAAGGTGACTGGTTGGCTCATCCAATATCAATACATCAGGTTGGTTATAGAAAACACGCGCAAGTGCTAAACGCTGCGCTTGTCCGCCGGATAGTCCGCCTCCGCCTTCACCAATAATACTTTCAATCCCTTGTTCAAGCGTTTGAACAAAACTTGCTAATCCTGCCTTTTCTAATGCTTCAATCACTAGCGCATCTTGATAATTTTCAGATAAGGCAATGTTAAACGCTAATGAGCCATAAAATATTTGAGCATGCTGGGAAATCCACCCACAATGTTTTAGCCAATGGTCTCTATTAGTAGAGGTTAACTGCTGGCCATTAATCATCACCTGCCCAGAGCTTGGTTCAACAAAGCCTAATACCATGTCGATTAACGTGGATTTTCCTGAGCCGCTTTCACCAACTACCGCATATAAACCCTGACTTTCAAATTCAATACTTATTTGGTTTAAGGCATTACTTCGCTCGAAGTAAGCAAACTCTGCTTGTATAAGATTGATGGATAATGGTGCTGTGAATGTTTCTTCTAGCGCATAATTTACTTGTGGCTGACTCAGTATTTCAATTAAATCTTCCGCTGCACTAACACCAGCCATTTTGGCATGATACTGCGTACCAAGTTGTCTAAAGGGCAAATAAAACTCTGGTGCAAGTAATAACACCCATAAGGCAAAAACGTAATCAACATCGCCATAATACAAACGAAAACCGAGAACAACAGCAACTAAAGCGATTGAAATAGAAGCCAGAAACTCTAAAACAAAAGAGGAAAGAAAAGCAACTTTCAAAATCCCCATGGTTTGATCACCATAGTCATCACTGATTTTTTTTACTGCGGCTATTTCTCTGCGCGAAGCATTAAATATTTTAAGCTGCGTTAACCCTTGAATAATATCGAGGAAATGGCTACTCATTCGCTGCAACTTAGCCCAATGTTCTTGGTTTAAATGTTGAGCTTTATGACCAATAAGAATCATAAAAAAAGGTACCATGGGCGCGGTGAATAATAAAATCAAACCTGATTGCCAATCAATAGGAAATACCGCAATCAATATCGCAAACGGAATGACCGCGCAATAAGCAATGACCGGCAGATAACCGGCAAAGTAGTCTTCTAATGAATCAATACCTTGATGCAATAAGTGGCTTAATTTAGCACTTCCCTTCGTTTGCGTATAAGCAGGACCAAACTGAAATAAGCGATTGAGCAGACGTGAGCGTATATTGGTTTTAATGTCCATCGCACCACGGCGGCTATAACATTCGCTAAAATAGCCTAATACCGCACGACAAAAAATAAGGCTAACTAATGCAGCAATGATGATATTGATGTCAGTAAAAACAAAATCACCCGTGATTACATTTTGATTAGCATTATTCTGTAAATCAATTTCACTGCTAGGAAAAATAACTAAATCAATCAGGTAAGCAAGCATTGCTGTTTGCAGGATCATTAAAATACCGTTTAATGATCCTAACGCAATAGCGCGGCTTAACTTACCATGAGCATATTTTTTTTGTGATTTAAGCCATTTATTTACTTGTTTCTTTTGCTGCTCAGTTTGCTCTTTCATATTTGACTACTTAATACTGCTAATAACTTTTAATGTTGAACAACCGCTTAACCTTATCACTGCTCGTCGCTATCTTGATCTTTGGCAAGGTTATCTACGTGCTGCTCCATTTCGTACCACATCACATTAATAATCCCTAACGACACGGCAAGTAATACACCTAAAATCCAACTGAAATACCACATATTTTTTTCCTTTATTATTTATTAATCTCGCTAAATATTGCATAGCGTTACATCCACTAACTTAATAGGCGGTATGATTATTTTGCTCAATTTCAGCAACCGTCACGGTACGCCACATTTTTTTATAACACCAAAAGGTGTACCCAAGAATAATTGGTATAAAAACAGCAACAGCAATAAGCATTAAGTTTAAAGTCCCCTCACTAGATACGGTATCCCACATTAATAAACTGTGATTTGGGATACTGCTAGATGGCATAACAAACGGAAACATTGCAATACCCGCGGTTAAAATAATACTTAAAATAGTTAATGAGCTAGCGATAAAAGCGAATACTTTTAATGACGTGCTTTTATTTTTGATACTCAATAAGAATGCAACAACAATGGGTAAAAGTAAGCCCATAACAGGTGCTAACCATAAAAGTGGCGTTTCTATATAGTTGGTTAACCAAGCTCCTGCGCCGGTTGTAACTTCTTTTATTGTTGGCTGTGCTTGCCCCATAGTATCAATAGTACTGACTACCAAATAACCATCAATATTTTGCCAAACCATTACACCAGCAAGGCCAAAAGAGACTGTTAATACCACAGAAATAATACGACCTATATTCGCTGAGCGAACAGCAATATCAGCATCTGTTCTCATGACTAACCATGTTGAACCGTGCATCAACATCATGCATACACTCACCACTCCCGTTAATAGCGTAAAGGGCGTAAATAACGCAAAAAATGAACCTGTGTACGTTACACGCATCAGTGAATCAAAGCCAAAAGGAACACCTTGCAATAAATTACCAAAGGCAACACCAAATACCAGTGGCGGTACCATAGAGCCAACAAATAATGCTTTATCCCAATTAGTACGCCATTTTAACGAATCTATTTTGCTACGGTAATCAAAAGCAAGTGGACGTAAAAACAAGCTAAATAACGTGAGCATCATGGCAAAATAAAAACCGCTAAAAGCAGTTGCATAAACTAATGGCCACGCAGCAAACAAAGAAGCTCCTGCGGTAATAAACCAAACTTGGTTACCATCCCAGTGTGCACCAACGGTATTGATAACAACTCTACTTTCTACATCTTTTTTAGCCACAAAAGGTAATAAACCTCCAACCCCCATATCCATACCATCAGTAATAGCAAAGCCAATAAAGAGAAAACCAATTAAGCACCACCATATAAATTTTAATGTTTCGTAATCAAACATGTCTTTCTCCTTAAGAATTATGGTTACGAAGACCAGAAGTTAACTCTGGTGCTTGTTCAAAGTGATAACGTCCAGTATGTAAGGCACTTGGCCCTAACCGAGCAAATTTAATCATCAAGTACATTTCAATAACAAATAAAATACTGTAAACGATGATAAAAGCGATTAATGAAAACAATACATCACTGGCATCTAAAGATGATGTTGATAAAAAGGTAGGTAGCACCTCACTGATAGCCCAAGGTTGTCGGCCAAACTCAGCAACAAACCAACCTGTTTCTATCGCTATCCAAGGTAAAGGCAAAGCAAAAAGTATTGATTTGAGTAACCAACGCTTTTGCTCTATTTGACGGCGAGCATTAAAGTAAAATGCTAAACAAAAGAGTAGTAACATAATAAAGCCAGAAGCAACCATCATACGAAAAGCCCAAAAAACAGGTGCTACAGGTGGTGTAGAATCTTTTACCGCCATTTGTATTTGTGCTTCAGTCGCATCAACTACATTTTCGGTATAGCGTTTAAGCAGTAAACCGTAGCCAAGGTCATGTTTAGTTTCATTGAATTTTGCAATGTTTTCAGGAGTGTCTTCACCATTACGTAATTTCACCAAATACTCATAGGCAATCATGCCATTACGGATGCGCGGTTCATGGGCCTTTTGTAAGTCACGTAAACCAATAACTTCCTCATCTAAAGACCGTGTGGCAATTAGCCCTAATGCATAAGGGATTTTTACCGCATAATGGGTTTCCATCGCATCATCATCAGGCATGCCAACTAATGTGAATGCCGCTGGTGCGGGCTCGGTATGGTATTCTGCTTCAATTGCCGCAAGTTTTACTCGCTGTACTTCACCCACTTCATAACCTGATTCATCACCCAGTAAAATAACGGAAAAAATAGCAGCTAAACCAAAGCCTGCCGCCACAGAAAAAGAACGTTTCGCGAAGGCTACATCTCGGCCTTTGAGTAAGTAATAACTGCTAATACTCAACACAAACATAGCACCTGCAACATACCCTCCAGCCACCGTATGAATGAACTTAACTTGGGCAACTGGGTTAAAAATAATATCGGTAAAACTCACTAACTCCATACGCATGGTCATGTAATTAAATTCACTTCCCACAGGGTTTTGCATCCAACCATTAGCGATCAAAATCCATAACGCAGAAAAGTTAGTACCCAACGCCATCAGTAATGTTCCCATTAAATGTTGACGTTTACTTAACCTGTCCCAACCTAAAAAGAACATGCCGACAAAAGTTGACTCAAGAAAAAAGGCCATTAGCCCTTCAATAGCTAACGGTGCACCAAACACATCTCCCACATAATGAGAGTAGTAAGACCAATTGGTACCAAATTCAAACTCCATGGTCAGGCCGGTGGCAACACCAATCGCAAAATTTATACCAAACAATTTGCCCCAAAACTTTGTCATGTCACGGTAAATTTCACGCCCTGTCATGACATAAACGGCTTCCATAATGAATAAAATCCATGTTAAACCGATGGTTAAGGGAACAAACAAGAAATGAAATAATGCAGTAACAGCAAACTGCCACCGCGATAATTCAACTAATGCTTCACTTATCATTTTTTTCTCCTTGTACTGTTTGTTAGCAGTACATTGTTACTTATTTTTTACTTTGATTTTAAAAGAGGTTTTTTACCATTATAAATCAAGCATTTATCATTTATTAAATATCAAACCCAATTTCTTTTGCTTTAGTTAAAACATACTGACGCCCTAGTTTTGGGGCTTGACTTAACGCCCATAAATTAATACTTCTATTTCCTGTTCGGCAAAAGACTAAAACCGGGCTTTTAGCTGTACTTAATAACCTCGTAAACTCTTTTATCGTGTTAATAGAATAACCACCTGAAATGACCGGCAAATAATAATAATCAATGTTAATAGTGGAAGCGTACTTTGATAACGCTTCTGATAGTGGCTGATTAATTTCTTCGTTATCTGGTCGATTATTAATAATCGTTTGAATACCTATCTCTCTCAAGCTACTCATATCGCTAATATTAATTTGATCGGCTATATAAACATGTTTGTTAAGTTGTTGTATTTTCATCTTTCCACCTCAAATCAATAAATTAGTAAAGTAAATCAAAAATAGATTTACTTAATATAAAAACACTCATGATGAGTAAAAATAGAGCAAATGTTCTTTTTAGTTTTTCTTGGGAAATACCGGTTGAAATTTTTTGACCTAATAGGCTACTTATAGCGCCAACTAAAGCAACGACTGCAATCACTTGCCAATCAAAAGCTAAGTTTTGCTGGTCTGCTATTGAGTAATATTTAATGAAACCAGTTAATGATTGAAGTGTAATAATAACTAAGCTAGTTGCTACCGCCCTTGTCATACTAATGCCAGTAAAAGTGAGTAATGCTGGTACAATAAGGAAACCTCCACCCACGCCCACTAACCCGCTAATACACCCAACAACTCCGCCAATAACTATCAACCTAAGAGAAAAGCCTAAAGCTATTGTTTGGTGAGAAACATCAGTTTTATTTTTCAGCATAGAAAATGCTGCTAACATCATAATGACGGCAAACAATATTATTTGCTGAACACCCGATAAATAAACGGAAAACCCCGCAGCAACATAACTGCCTAGCATGCTTGGTAAACCAAACTGCCAAACTACAGGCCAGTGGATCATTTTATTTTGTTGATATTTAACCGCACCGGTAAATGCTATTAACCCGACAATGGCTAGTGAACTCGCGATAGCGACCTTTTCATCTTGCCCAACAATATAAATTAACGCAGGAACCGTTAAGATGGCTCCGCCAGATCCGAGTAATCCTAAGCTAAGCCCTATAACTACAGCTACGCAGGCAATAAGAATAAGTTCTATCATAATTAATTACTTAAACGCATTAATGGGTAACGTTAAATAATGCAGTCCATTATCTGCCGCTTGAGGAAAGTGACCTGCTCTAATATTCACTTGAACCGCAGGCAAAATCAATTTAGGCATGGCTAATCCGCTATCTCTTTTATTTCTAAAAGCAGTATATTTTTCAACAGACACACAGGTATTAATATGAATATTTTTAGATTTTTGTTCAGCCACAGTACTTTGCCAGGCATATGTATCTCTACCTTCTGCTTTATAATCGTGGCCCATAAAAAGTTTGGTACTGTTGGGTAATGTAAATATTTTTTGAATGGAGTTATACAGTTTTTCAGCGTCTCCACCAGGAAAGTCGCAACGTGCTGTACCATAATCAGGCATAAATAAGGTATCACCAACAAAAGCATTTTCATCAACTATAAAACTTAAGCATGCAGGCGTATGTCCAGGGGTATGTAATATATCTATATTAAATTGTCCCAACGCGAGTACATCACCTTCATTTAATAATTGATCAAATTGACGGCCATCAGTGACAAACTCATCTTCAAAATTGAAAATGGGTTTAAATATTTTTTGGACATCAATAATATGATTACCAATTGCTACTTTTCCACCAAGTTTACTTTGAAGATAAGGAGCGGCCGTTAAATGATCAGCATGTGCGTGAGTTTCTAAAATCCACAGGCATTGCCATTGATTATTAGTTATATAATCAATAATTTTATCCGCTAATACTGTTGATGTGGTACCTGATGACAGTTCAAAACCTAATACAGAATCAATAATCGCACATTCTTTTGTTATGCTATCTGCTATTAAGTAAGTTGCCGTATTAGTTATTTCGTCAAAGAAACATTTTACTGTTAATTTAGTCATTTTAGTCTCTATTAGTTTGCTATATATAATCATTTCTAGTTTGTCATGCTCATAAAAAATAGAGCAAAAATACATATTAGCATAAGTTAAATTAGAATTAACTAATATTATTTTTATTGTAACTTATCTTTATAAGAATTCAAATGAGTAAAACCTATACTGTTAATCGTATAAAACGATTAACAAATTTTTGTGTAAACTTTTGTCTAACTCATAGCACTTTGATGTTACAAAGCAACAAACAAGCCAAAAATAAATAAAATGTAAGTAACTGAAAAATAGATAAATATGAATGAAAATAAATAAAAGCATCAAATAAGCTTTTATTTGAGACACAAGTGACATTTAATATTGTCAATTACGTCATTCATGACAATCTATAATTAAAAGGTGAAGTGCAAGTGGTACATCAAACTATTCAAGCAATTATCGAATCCATTGAGAAACCTGCAATATTCATTACACATGATTACGAGATTGAAGCCGTAAATCAGGCTTATCGTGATACCTACACCACCCAAGTAATACTGGGAAAAAGTAAATGTTATGGAGTATCCCATAACTTCACTAAACCTTGTGATCAACAAGGTGAAGCGTGCCCTCTTTCATCATGTAAGGAGTCAGGTAAAAATAGCTCAGCCTTGCATATTCATAAAACAGGCTCAGGCGATATTTATTGTAATATTTTGATGAAGCCGGTCAAAGACAACAACGGTATGACAATTGGCTTTTTAGAAATATTAGATAAGCTTGATTTCGCAAGTAGCTTTAGTAGCAATCTTAAGTTGATCGGAAAAAGTAAACCCTTTCAAGAACTCCTTAAAATGATCACTCGCAGTGCAAAAAGTAATATCAGTATATTATTACAAGGTGAAACAGGCACGGGTAAAGAACTTGCTGCTTTATCAATCCATCAAGCAAGTAAACGTTCTGATAAGCCTTTTATAGAGGTTGAGTGTACAGGCCTAAATGAATCTTTATTCGAGTCAGAATTATTTGGCCATGAGAAAGGTGCATTTACCGGTGCAAACACTAGTAAAAAAGGCTTAGTTTGCATGGCAAATGGTGGCACTTTATTTTTAGATGAAATAGGTGATGTTCCTCTTAATTTACAAGTGAAGTTGTTACGACTACTTGAAACGGGTCACTATCGACGTGTCGGCAGTGTTGACAAGCAAATGGCCAACTTTAGATTAATTTGCGCAAGTCACAAAAATTTAGAAAAAATGATTGAAAATGGCGACTTCAGACAAGATTTATATTACCGAATCGCTGGTTTTCCTATTAGTTTACCTACCCTAAGAGAAAGAAAGTCAGATATATCATTGTTAGCAGAACATTTACTATCAAAAAGTGAGTTTGCCTCTAAAAAATTCACTAAAGAAGCGTTAGTTACTCTCTCTGATTATCACTACCCCGGTAATGTACGAGAGCTTAAAAACATTGTTCAACAAAGTGCTTTATTAAGTGATGATGAGGTAATCGGCACTGAACATTTACCCAATACCGTTAACTGTTCAAAAAAAGAAACTAAACATTCAGCTAACTTAGTTTCAAATGAAAAAGTATACATCATTGAACTCCTCAACCAATATGGGAATCAGCCAAAACAAATTGCTGATAACCTGGATATTAGCGTGAGAACCTTATATAGAAAATTACAAAAACATCAGCTAAATATTAAAGATTTTAAACAAAATGATTAATTCCTCTTGGTTCACATTGCCTAACAACAGTTTCTGCGATACTCATCTGGTGTTGTATCAAGCAAGCGGCGAAACATAACAATGAAAGATGATGCAGTACTGTAGCCTAAGTCCAAAGCAATATTTTCAACGCTTGCTCCTTCTTGCAACATGAGAATAGCGCGCATTACTTTAAGGCGTTGACGCCATTCACTTAATGGCATTCCTAGCTCCTGCTGTGCTTTACGCGCTAAAGTTCGTTCAGAAGTACCTAGCTGTATGGCTAAATTTTTTAACGGGCAATTATCAGCAGGATTTTCTTTCATATATCGAAGCGCCTTAAACAACAAAGGATCGTTAGAATCAGGTAGGTAACTACCCGCACTAGGGGCAATAACCAGTTGATCTAAAATCACATCTAATAATTTACTTTCCTCTAATGAATAAGATGATTTTGGTGGATTAAGTCGTAAATGATTTAACATTGCTCTAACCATTGGGTTAATCATCAACGAACACGTTGTTTCTGGCATGTTACGTTGAGCGGCTAATTCTTGATCTATATAGAGTGAGCAATGAAATGAGGCCTGGCGGTTGCCGCCACGATGTTCGGTATTGGGTGGATGCCATAACCCAAAGCTTGGTGGTACTCTAAATTCCTTTTCTTCTGCCTTTAATTCTAAAACCCCAGAAAAGGAATAGACAAACTCTCCCCACTTATGTCGATGGGGAGGGTAAACTGTATTTTCAGGCATAGACCGTAACTGATAGAAAATTGGTTGTGGCAATTTCTTTAACTGTAATGGGGTATGTATAAACTTTTTCGACATAGACTGACTGATACAAACGACACATTGTCAGATATTAACTAGGTGTACTATTTTAGACAAGCTATAGTTGTTCGGCATATTGTCTTTGAATAAACAGTATGAAAGCTGACAACCTGTTTATTTTCATACTGTTTATTCAAAGCATTTTTACATAGGCGACTTTCAATAAAACAGAAAGTAGCTATACATTAAACTAAAGAGCACCGTTATGGATTCACGTAAAGATATTGATGGCTTGGCAATTGGGCTAGTCACTATCACCAGCCTAATTTGGGGCATACAACAAGTTTTTATCAAAGCGGTTTCAACTGACATGTCTCCAGTTTTACAGATAGCCTTAAGATCAGGCATTGCTGCACTCTTACTGGTTATTGTTATGATTATCCGCAAAGAAAAATTATTTAGCCGTGATACTTGGAAACCAGGTTTACTCGCTGGAATTCTATTTGCACTTGAGTTCTTTTTTGTGGGTGAAGGGCTAAGGCATACCACCGCCTCACATATGGTTGTTTTTCTTTATAGCACACCAATATTCGTGGCCCTAATGTTACATTTTAAAATAGCATCAGAGCGCCTTAAACCATTGCAGTGGCTAGGTATAATCACTTCTTTTCTGGGGATTGCGCTAGCATTCCTGTGGCGAGATGCACAAGAAGTTATTCCTGTCGCAGCTAATATGATTAAAGGTGACATTCTTGCCATATGTGCTGCTGTTTTATGGGCATTAACAACAGTATTGATCCGCAGTTCTAGCCTAGCCAGAGCACCAGCAACCCAAACCTTGCTATACCAATTGATTGTGTGTTTTATTGTTGTGTTTATCGCTGCGGTGATTATGGGACAAACTGAATATACCCTTACTCCTTCTGTAGTCGGTAATCTAGCTTTTCAGGGAATCGTTGTGTCTTTTGGTAGCCTGCTGTTGTGGTTCTGGTTACTTCGCCAATATTCAGCTTCACAGATAGGTGTTTTTACATTCATGACACCACTTTTTGGCGTCCTATTTAGTGTTTGGCTATTGGGTGAGCCACTTGAAGAAGGCTTTATTTTCGGAGCAATAATGGTGATGACAGGGATCTTTATTGTCAGTAGTCACAACAAGATACAACAACGCCTGAATAGGCTCTTTCAACGGTAGCCTAAGAGCAGAAAATACAGGTTAATAGGTCCATTAAGTCTGGATAGTTTTTCAGTATTTAGCCGGTTTCAACCATTACTGATCACAAAAATAGACTGCAGAAAATTTAATGAAAGTAATCTTCATTTACATACGCTAATACCAATATTAAATAGTTTACGGATTTAATGCTTGAGGATTTGATTACTTTAATACTGTCGTTAAAGTCGACATAATATTTCTGCTGCCTTAAGTAAAGTGTCGTTATTTTTGGCGAAACATAGTCTAATTACTTTATTATTTTGATGATATATTTCACGCGTTTCTGCTGGATAAAAAGGACTAAGGGGTATGGCAGCAATCCCAATATCTTTAGTTAACCAGTGACAAAATTCACGATCATTTAATTCCGATATACCGGCATAGTCCAATAATAGAAAATAAGTGCCTTTTGATGGCAGTATACTAAAGCGTGAATCTTTCAATGCATTAACGAGTACATCTCGTTTTTTTTGATAGAAACTTGCTAAGCTAGTGACATGCGATGCCTGCTCTTTTAACATTTGTGCAATGGCAATTTGTGCCGGAGTAAATGAACTAAAAGTAACGTACTGATGAATTTTTCTAAACTCTTCAGTAAGACCATTAGGTGCTGCACAATAGCCAATTTTCCAACCCGTACAATGAAAGGTTTTGCCAAAGCTCGAGACAACAAAAGATCGTTTAAATAACTCAGGGTAACGTAAAACACTCTCATGCTCTAACCCGTCAAAGGTCATGTGTTCGTATACTTCATCACTGATGACATATAAATTATATTTTTCAACCAATACCTGTAATGTACTAAGATCATACGGACTAAGTATTGAGCCTGTTGGATTGTGTGGGCTGTTAATGATAATGGCACGCGTATTCTCATTAATACTTTGCTCTACCCATTCCCAGTTGATTGTATAACTTGGGGCATTAAGTGCTATATGACGACAAATTCCACCCGCAAGTTTAACAGCTGGTTCATAAGAGTCATAAGCGGGGTCAAAAATAATCACTTCATCACTAGGGCGCACAAGGGTTTGTATCGCTACCCATAATGCTTCAGTAGCACCAGATGTAACCGTAACGTTGTTTAAGCCATCAAGCTTTTGTTCATCAGTCAAATGGCACTGATATTGTCTATGCACCATTTTAGCAATTTGCGTTAATAAGTCAGGCAAGCCGTTGGATGGCGAATATTGATTTTTCCCTTCATTAATTGCTTGGTTAATTTTATCTGTCAAAAATTCAGGTGGATCAAACTCAGGAAAGCCTTGAGATAAATTAATGGCTTGATGTTGATTGGCCATTACCGACATCTCAGTGAAAATACTGGTGGATAAATTGGGCAGTTTACTTGGAAAAGCTGATGACATAAAAGACTCTATAATTTGGTAAGTGAACCTTGTTTAAATCAATAATTAAAATGTTAAGGCTAACAGTTCATTAGTACATAGCTATATAATACAAGCTATTAACTGCATTTCTAGCTGTTCATCTAAATATTCAGATATAATTTCTATACGACTTTGACGACAATCATTAAATACTTTCTCTGTTAATCCATCTGGCGTGAAGTTATAGCTAAATTTTCCATGATTTGTGATGAAAACCGCTTTCACCCGTTGTGCCCGGATAGTATTCAAGAATACAGATAACTTTTGATAATCAAATATTTTCTCTGGTGAAAATATCCAACCAATACTAGTATAACCTTCCCCCTCATTAATGGCTTTTATAAAGCCACAAGCAGGCATGGGAATATCAGCAGCCAATTGTTTTTCATCACTTTTATGGTGATGGTGCGATGGTAAAACTTGGCTGACTGTTTTACCTTCTAACAAAGAAGGTGCTATGTCACCTTGTTGTGAAAATATGACTTTTGTATTAGGGCGAACATGTTTTTTTACATAGGCCTTTAATTTCGCTTTATCATCGCTTTGGTATAAATCTACCTTGTTTCCAATAACAATATCTGCCATCGCAATCTGCTGATTAAAGGTGTCATGAGTGGTATAACGATTGTTTGATAAGTTTCGAGCATCTACAAAGGTCAGCGTTTTTTGTATTGATAATACTGTTTGGTAATGTTTAGCAGAAAGCGCCTTCAACACTTCTTTGGGGTGCCCAAGTCCTGTTGGCTCAATCAATAAGCGATCAGGTTTCGCACGAGTTAATAATTGATTCAGTGCAACTTGCATTGGCACGCCTGCAGCGCAACACATACATCCTCCCGGCACTTCACGGATAAAAACACCTTGCGACTCAGAGTAATGCCCTGCCAACAAGTTGCCATCTACACCAATCTCACCAAATTCATTCACTAAAACAGCCCAACGCTCGTTCGATGGTTTATTTTTAAGTAGTTGTAAGATCGCAGAGGTTTTTCCAACCCCCAAAAAACCCGTGATAATGTTAGTAGGAATTGCACGTAACTCAGCCGTATTAGCATTCATTGTGTAAACGCCTGTACCCTGCAACTAATCTATTCACAGAGGCAAAAGGTTCTGAAAAGGAAATTGTTGCCATAATAATTTTAGTGAACATAGATTGCCTTGATTTATTTTAATTAGCTTTTAAGAATTGGCTAAGTTGGACAATTTCTACTAACTTTCGAATGACCTAAAATATTTTACCGATAAATAGCAATGATTGACAGTTGATTTAACGCCTCAAAGCCTACAGTTTAACAATAAAGCAATATGGCCCTTTCAATTTTAAGAGGGGGAAATTAATACAATGTTGTGCTAAGTGCTGACCATCTATGTGAATAACTATATTTCGTTCAGTTAACCCTCACAACGATGGCAGCGTGTGTGTTGCTGACACAAACGGTAATTCCAATAATGACCGCCAGCAATAACTGTTGATCCCATCAAGGTAAGTATTTTTTCCCAGTATTCGTTACCTAACCATAGTGCGAAAACTAATAAAACCAATCCCACCAAGCCAATAAAAAATAATCTATAACGTTTATGCTGCTTGCACCCCATAAATAAAGCATAAACACTGGTAGGTAGTACAATGACTATCATCCAGAAATGAAATACTTCGTTGTTCAGGGATAATACAGAAAAGCTTGGAAGAAACAGTAATAACAAAGGCATCGCTAAACAATGAATAGCACAGGTTATCGAAAGCGTGATTGCCAATTTATCAGTTATATTTTCTACTTTTATCATAGCCGTATTACCTTATCTTCAGCGCTCAATATTGCTAAACCTTGTTTTGTGTCTGTTATCCACATCGTACGAATTTTATCAATACCTGAGAATTGCTCAAATGCACGTACAGTAATAGTTGATAATGTTTCTTCACACCGGTAGCGATAATTAGCAACCACTTGGGTGTGACTTTCATCACTTGCATGTTGATCACTGTGTTCATCATCTGGTTTTTGATGATATTCCAGCTGATGTGCATGCCCATCTTCATCTGTTTTCAGTAAGTCTGAGACATCAACCACTGTATTTATGAGTGAGCAGTCACCGCCAGAAAAAGAAAAAATTGATGCCGCATTACTTAATAAGGATTTAGCACTGTGAATCATAGCGACCTCTTTTTTATTGCTTGGTTTGTGTTCAAAATTAATAAGATTAACGGATGGAGAAATGAATTGAATGTCAAGTATTCCCGCTTCCAACGCTATAGTAATTTCAGACAAACCATGCACATGGGCATCTAAACTATCATCTTGTTCCTGCTGATTTTTTGCATGAACCCATTGACCTAATAAAAAAACATTTATGAGTATAATGCTAAGTACAACTG
>OJCW01000235.1_pt1 | contig 22071 bp, 23 predicted proteins | sample 1592461 | NCBI WGS metagenome assembly OJCW01 (sample SAMN05416884, study PRJEB24817) | seawater metagenome | isolation source: Sea water | place: Canada:Atlantic | collected 2013-11 | reverse complement strand
TTGGAGTGTTCTGAAAGTCCGCGCATAACAGTGTGTAAAAATATCTTTATAAGCCCCAAGAACTTCTCACCTCGATCTAGCCCTGATTTGACTAGATGGGGCATAGGTCTATGATTGGGTAATGATTAAATTAATAGTCCTTTGCCAATGACAGGTCTAACCATGTGCCGTCATGTGGTCGCGTGAATAGTTCTAAGGGTTCGGCTACACCTAAAGACTTTTTGAGGCGCTCTAGGGATGGCAAAGGGCTAGACTATAAGATCGTGCGCTGGTGCGAATACGTGGCCACCTATAAGGCGGTAAAAACAAAGTATCAGCTAACATTTGCAAATAATGACAGAAAGCTACTATCTGACTGCGCTGAGTGGTGACCCAAGACAGCTAGAGCTAGTAGAGAGAGTCCAGCGACACAATATTCCCTCTTTCTATTTTGTGAATAAGAGCAGTTATTTTTCGGTTTACCGGAACGTCAATACCGAATTTCTCAGCGTGTTTCACGACGGCTTCATTTAGAAATGCTATCTCTGTTTTTCTTCCCCACTTAATATCTTCCCACATTGAAGAGCGCGCATGGGGATCGATATCCAACATAGCCTTGGACAGGCGCAGAAAAATCCAATTTGGTAAACTTAGAATAGCCGGCATCCAGGAGGGCCGTACCGCTGTAAACTGCGCCAACTCAACACCCTCCATCTTGGCCACAACGAGCCATTCACGCTGAGCTGCAGCATACACCTTACGTAGTTTACGATTTTCAAGCTGAGTTTTAATAGGCTGATTGGCAACTGCATTAAGCGCATTATTTAGGTTGAGTAGTAATTTGCCGTAGATTATAGGCTTCATATCTGTATGCAGTTCACAGGGAAAACCAATGGCACTCAGCTGGTTGGCAAGCTGTTCCGTCAAAGATGTCTGGTGAAACAGAAATGTGCCTTCAGTACCTCGATGAAAATGCGCATTGTCCAGGCTCAGTATATTGAAGGGTGTGATCCCCTGCTTCACTGCATGGCTAGGCAACTGGTTCAGAATAGCATCAAGGCTGTCGAGGCCATTTTGCATAAAAAACAGCTGCGCCCCATCTTCCGCAAGCTGCTTTAAATCATCAACAGCGGCCTCGAGCTGATGACATTTGAGTGTTACAAATACCGCATCAAAACTTTCATCTGTCAGATCGGTAATCAACGCAGATGGCATAACCTTTTCATTTTGCCCGGTATAGTCAGTGAGAGTTATACCGCCAGCATTCAATATTGAGTCTCGAATACGCGTTCGACAGATTAGGCTGACACTGTGGCCGCAGAGCTGTAAAAGCCCACCCAAATAGCAGCCAGTCGAACCAGCGCCATAAATTGCTAGTTGCATGCAGTCACCCTATCTTTAACTCACGGAACATCAGCAAGGTCCTAAATGCTTAGGTCGCGAAGATTGTAGTCTTTCAATTCTTCCTTGACAGTCTCATCCCAATGAAAGGTCTTAGCTGAATCAACAAACGGCTGGTATTGGTAGGACTCCTCACTAGGGAATCTCTGTTTGCGCGCATCGATCGCATAACCTAGAGGTTTGGAGCGCTCGTCAATCAACGCCTCATCAAAAAACATAGGCTCACTGTATAAGCCAGGCCCCTGAACCCCCAAGACTGATGAACGTCGGTGGAAGCCGAAGTTCACCGTCACTCTCGACTCAAAACCGCAGTTAGGAAATGATCCGTGAAGCATCTGACGATTACAAATAATCACATCACCGGGATTACATACTAGCGGAACCATACCATCAATACGCTCACTACCGGATTCGTTGATTAATTGCTTGATATCAATTTTACCCACCTTATGACTGCCCGGCTTTACCCAGACACCATTGACCGCTGTACTGCCATAGACCTGAGCCATAAAATTAAACCCGTGAATACCCTCATCAAAATTCTCACTCTCCCAGTGAGTGTCACCATCCTGGTGCCACGATACTGCAGCGCCAATACCGGGTTCTTTGATAAATAGACTCTCGTTAAAGGGCGCAAAATCTTTACCATTAACTGCCTCGGCCACACGTAGCAATTGTGGATGCCCATATACACGCAGGCAACTATCAGAAAACTGTAGAGAGCCAAGTAAAATAAATGGCGCATACTCTGGCGCGGATTCACTGGCCTCTGGCTCAAACAGCTTTACCTGATGACGACCATTAGCAAGCGCGGTGCCTCCTAGAGGATCACCTAGCGGCTTGGACCACACAAGATTAGGGCCAAGACAGTCGGCTCCCAAGGCCGGCTTACCATCTTTGGTAAGCTTACCATTGGGTTCAGAGGGATAGGATTCACGTATGCTATCCAAATCCTTTTCTATATCTTGCAGCTCTTCTTGAGCCAAAACGCCCTCGAATATATAAAACCCATATTTAGAATAAGCAGTTAAAATATCCTCGGCCAAATTGCCCTGCTTATCAAAGCGAATGGCACCACGGTTATCTAACAAATACGCCTTTCGCTCCCCCTCGATAAGATAGTTGCGCATGGCATCGGCATCTTCGCCATAATGGGCTGCACAGGCTTCAATTGATTGACTGATATCTTGTTTCATAAATAGGCCTTTGTTAATATTTTTGTTTTATTATTTTATTCCGACAAGTTTAATAGGTTCTTAAATCTGTGGTCAAGAGTTTTTTCAGAGGTCGTCAAATGGATAGTCCAGTCATAGCTAGAGGAAACATCACTCGCCAAGCAAATAAAAAATTGCGTCGCCAGCACATCCTCGATATCGCTAAAAACTTAATAGCGACAGACGGTTTTGAAGCATTTACCCTCACACAGCTTGCTCGGAAAGCCGGAGTATCTGGCCCCACGGTCTATAATCTATTTGGCAAGAAGGATGATATTTTTCAGGAACTTGTCTCAGAAATGGTGACGACCATTGGTGTGGCGCTGTCTAATCCCGACATTTCCGATCCCATAGAGGGCGCTAAGGCGTTTACCGATAATCTACTACACCTATATCAGCAGGACGAAGCTTTTTATCGGGCCGCATTTCTAGCGGCAGACCGAACTGGATTATTTGACCATGAATTGCCCACTGGAATTTTTCATCAGTCACTGAAAATAGCCGAACGCATCTGCGCTGAAGCTAAAGCCAACGGCTTCCTTCACGGCAATATCGAAACCGCCAAACTTGCTCAGCAACTTTTCGCCTGCCAACGACTCGCTCGTCAAGACTGGGTCAATGGATATATAGATTTGAAGCGCTATCGAAAACAAGTTTTGATCGGCATGTATATCACCTACGCTGCCGATGCTAGGCCCGACTTTTATAAACGTCTGTGTACGACAATCCAGTTGCTGACAATGAATAACTGTTAAATCGGTAGTCTCACGATTTTGACATTCAAATCCTGTCGCAAAACCGTCATCCAAGTCCATTACTAGAGTTTTAGTTTTGAGACACCGCACACGTCCAATCTGCTGAGAGTGGGGGCTTCATCTCAGCCAAGTGGTGACCTAAGTGGTGATCCAGACAGCACTTTACACTCATGCATAAAAAAACCCCTGTAAAAACAGAGGTTTAATTAAAGTATATGGCGGAGAAAGAGGGATTCGAACCCTCGATACGCTATTAACGTATACACCCTTAGCAGGGGCGCGCCTTCAGCCACTCGGCCACTTCTCCGTGATAGTCTTGATAGGATCAAAAATCGGTTGTTTCAGAAACAACTATGCCGCCCTAGACCAGCGGCGGCATGATATCACACTGACAGAAAAATCAAACGTCGATGTCGTCCTTTTCACTACTTTCTGTCGAATTTTCTGCATCTTTTTCGTTTTGGATACGCTGGTAAATTTCTTCTCGGTGCACAGCAACGTCTTTAGGCGCATTCACACCCAATCTGACCTGATTACCTCTCACCCCTAACACTGTGACAGTAACGTCGTCGCCAATAACTAAGGTTTCCCCGACTCTTCTAGTGAGAATTAACATGAACGTCTCCATTACGGTTGCTCAATATATTGAACACCCTATTATTATTGTAGTAAATATTAGCGTAACTGCGAGTATGAAAGATATTGTTGTGTAAACCCGTAAGAGAGCGAACTTAACAGATTACGCTATATAGTTGTGAATTAACTCTTTAAAACATCAGTATTTCCTAATTCAAACGCCGAATGAAGCGCACGAACGGCTAACTCTAAATACCTCTCTTCAATAACGACAGTAATCTTTATTTCTGACGTAGTAATCAACTGAATGTTGATGCCATCATTAGCAAGTGCTTCAAACATTTTAGCCGCAACTCCAGCATGAGAACGCATGCCAACACCAACGATAGATACTTTTCCAATATGTTTGTCGGCATCAACTTCTAATGCCCCTAAATCAGCCGCTATATTCCTGAGAAGCCGTTCAGCTTGACTTAGATCACTCTCATTCACAGTGAACGTTATTGTCGCAGAATTATCCTTGGCTACGTTCTGAACAATCACATCGATTTCAATATTTGCTTCGCTTATCGCACCGAGAACTTTGTACGCCACACCAGGCTGATCTGGAATTCCCCTGATTGTTAATTTAGCTTCATGCTTGTTGAACGCTATCCCTGATACTAGCGGCTTTTCCATTTGATCATCATCCTCAAGAGAAATTAATGTCCCGTTACCATCTTTGAAGCTCGAGAGCACTCTCAGTGGAACGTTGTATTTTCCAGCAAACTCAACTGACCTTATCTGCAAAATCTTAGACCCCTGACTAGCCATCTCTAACATTTCTTCAAAGGTAATCTTATTCAGGCGACGAGCATCATGTACAACTCTTGGATCAGTGGTATATACGCCGTCGACATCGGTATAGATCTGACACTCGTCAGCACCCAGCGCTGCCGCCATTGCGACCGCCGTCGTATCCGACCCACCACGCCCTAAGGTTGTAATATTTCCATCTTCGTCCATACCTTGAAAACCAGCTATTACAACAACTCTACCCGCTGAAAGATCTGACTCAACCCTATGAGAGTCGATATCTTTAATTCGCGCCTTTCCATGTGCGTCATCCGTTAAAATACGTACCTGCCCACCCGTGTAGGACCGAGCATCTATGCCCTGCTTTTGAAGCGCAATACATAAGAGCGCTATGGTTACCTGTTCCCCAGTACTTACCAGCACATCAAGTTCACGAAGGCTTGCTTGTTCATCAATTTGGTTAGCCAGCCCAATTAGGCGATTAGTTTCTCCGCTCATGGCTGATACTGCCACAACAAGCTGGTTGCCTTTTTTATAACTCGCGGCAATTTTTTGCGCCACGGCCTCTATCCGCTCTACCGAGCCGACTGAAGTGCCACCATATTTTTGCACGATCAAACTCATCATCCCTGTCCATATAGTTAAAAAGTGGTGAATTAAACGCTAACTCGCCTTAAATGTTAAGTGTTTTAGTCCTACGTAAGATTTTTTTCCACCCAGCCATAGACTGACTCCAAGGCGGATGGAAGATGCGTTATATCACCGGCGGCGCCTTGCGCCATGTCGGCACGTCCACCACCTTTGCCGCCAACCTGAGCTGTCACAAACTTGAGTAAATCTCCGGCCTTCACCTTATCGGTAAGATCTGAAGTTACACCCGCAATAAGGGCCGCTTTCTCGCCCTCCAGCGCAGCAAGTAAAAACACACCTGACTGCATCTTCGAACGCACTTGATCGGCTACTCCACGTAAACTTTTAGCATCAGCTCCATCAACAATAGTCGCTAAAACCGAAATATTGCTAACCCTACGAAGGCTGGACATAAGGTCACTCCCGGCGACATTGGCGAGCTTATTCTTTAACTTTTCCAAGTCCTTTTGTAGACGCTTATTTTCATCGAGAATTCCCTGTATTTTCTCACCTACTCCATTGCGAGCACCGCGGACCATCGTCGCAATGTCCGTCATTGAATCCTGTTCTTTATCACAAAGTGCTAGCGCTCCCATACCTGTAACACTCTCAATACGTCTTATACCAGCAGCAACACTAGTTTCTGCTGATACTCGAAGAAGTCCAATATCCCCTGTTCGAGACACATGGGTACCACCACATAATTCAATCGAAAAGTCGCCGCCGATACTGACCACTCTGACCTGATCCCCATATTTTTCACCAAATAAAGCCATAGCACCTTTAGCTTTAGCATCCTCCATACTCATGACATCTGTGGTGACTTCAGTATTTTTAAGGACTTGTGCATTAACAATATGCTCTATGCGCCTTATCTGCTCTGAAGTAACGGCTTCACCATGAGAAAAATCGAACCGCAGCCGTTCATGATTAACAAGCGAACCTTTTTGATGAACGTGCTCACCCAACACTTGCCGGAGCGCTTCATGGAGTAAATGCGTGGCAGAGTGGTTTAGAGTGACTCCCCGCCGTTGCGTTTCATCGACCGAACCATTGACTTGATCTGCAATATTGAACTGACCTGATACAACCTGACCAATATGAAGATGGTGATTACCGACTTTACGGCAATCACTGATGGCGATGAGGGATTTCCCCTTGGTAAGCACCCCTTTGTCGCCAATCTGGCCACCTGATTCTGCATAAAATGCGGTCTGAGCCAAAATTAGTGCAACATCAGTACCTTCAGAAACACTATTAACTGCCTCTCCGGAACTATATAACCCAATAATTTCAGAACTTAGCTCTGTAACTGCGTAGCCGCAGAAGTCTGTGCTACCTTCAAGACGAATTGTATTAGTGTAGTCAATACTGAATTGACTAGATGCCCGCGCTCTAGTTCGCTGCTCTTCCATACACGTCTCATAGCCTTCCATATCTAGGCTGTAGCCTCTTTCACGCGCTATATCATTGGTCAGGTCAGTCGGGAAGCCATAAGTATCATAAAGCTGAAATACCAATTTACCCGGCAATTCAGAGCCCGAAAGGTCGGCAAGCGCCATTTCAAGTACACCCATCCCCTTGTCCAGGGTGCGCGCAAACTGTTCTTCTTCCTTTTTGATGATTCTACTTATTTCGGCACTCTGCTGGAGCAATTCAGGATAAGCCTCTCCCATCACTTCACCCAACGAGTCCACCAGTTTGAAAAAGAAACTCCCTTTTGCGCCTAAACTGTGGCCGTGCCGCAATGCCCGACGAATAATTCTACGTAGCACATAACCTCGTCCCTCATTTGAGGGCTCGATACCGTCCACTATCAAGAACGCACATGCACGAATGTGGTCAGCAATAACCTTGAGTGAGTTCTCCTTTAAATCTTTACAACCGGTAACAGCAGCAGCTGATTTGATCAAGTGCTGAAATAAGTCGATATCATAATTATTGTGAACGCCCTGCATAACGGCGGCAATACGCTCTAATCCCATCCCCGTGTCGATTGAGGGTTTAGGGAGTGGCGTCATAGTTCCGGCTGCATCACGCTCAAACTGCATAAACACCAAATTCCAGATCTCAATATAACGATCTAAGTCGTCATCTGGGCTGCCTGGCGGGCCTCCAGGTATATGATCTCCATGATCCCAGAATATCTCTGTGCAGGGACCGCAGGGGCCTGTGTCACCCATTTGCCAGAAGTTGTCCTCATCCAAGCGCGAGAGGCGATTTGGGTCAATGCCAATCTCATTAATCCAAATATCCGCCGCTTCATCATCACTAATATGAACCGTTACCCAAAGTCGATCTTTTGGAAGTTCCAAGACCGTAGTCAAGAACTCCCAGGCATAGCCAATAGCCTCACGCTTAAAATAATCACCAAAACTAAAGTTACCCAACATTTCAAAGAAAGTGTGATGCCGTGCGGTATAACCGACGTTTTCAAGATCATTATGTTTGCCGCCCGCACGCACACAACGTTGCGATGAGACGGCGCGATTATAGTCACGTTGGTCAGCCCCAAGTAGCACGTCTTTAAACTGCACCATTCCGGCATTGGTAAACAAAAGAGTCGGGTCATTGCTGGGGACAAGACTGCTACTGGGCATTATACGATGCTGCTTGTCAGCAAAATATTTAAGGAATGCGTCTCTGATGTCAGCGCTTTTCATCATTTTTTTATCATCACTTTTTAATCAATATTAATCTTAAATAAAATGTTTGGAATTCTCTATTATCCACCGATATCAGTTTCAAAAAATTCCTTACTGCCCTTCACGCCCGCCAAAATATGCAGATGTAAATGAAATACAGTTTGACCCGCATCAGCACCATTATTTACCACTAGTCGAAAAGCATCATCGACGTCCAATCGTCTGGCAACATCTCCGGCAACTAACATCAAATGTCCTAATATCGACTGATCAGTCTGCGCCGCGTCAGCGAGCCGCGCGATCGGTTGTTTTGGAATAATCAACACGTGTATAGGGGCTTGAGGGGCAATGTCGTGAATGACGATACAAAGTTCATCCTCATAAATAATATCAGCTGGAATCTCACGATTAATGATTCGTGTAAATAGAGTCGGGGCAGTCTCAGACATTTACAACGCCTCCTGTATTTTTAGAGTTTAGGAACGGTTCTTAAGTTTTTCATCCGCGTGTAGACGACGAGCTTCGGATTCAAGCATCACTGGTATTCCATCACGAATAGGATAGGCAAGACCACTAGCCTTACAAATCAATTCCTGTTGCTTGTTATCGTACTCAAGTGGCGCTTTACTCACAGGGCACACAAGGATACTTAAGAGTTCTTTATCCACTGATATCATCCATTTTTCCGGGACAACATTGTACGCAAAATAGATGGGAACCGCCATACTAGGGGCGGCTGGAAAGAAATCTGTTTGAAAATACCCATTGAGTCTATGGGGCTACCGGTAGAGCCCGCATAACGAGTTGCGGATCGACTCGCACATTCAACCAATTCATTCTCCAATCAAGATGAGGGCCTGTAGCTCTGCCCGTAGCGCCAACCCTCGCAATTGCCGTACCCTGCTCCACGCGCTGCCCAACAGAGACCAAAATTTCACTAAGATGTAAAAAAGATGAAGTTAGCCCAAAACCATGTTCCATAATGATCGTACCACCAGAGTAAAAAAGGTCAGGATGTGCCAAAGTGATCTTTCCGGACGCTGGCGCTAGAACTAGAGTGCCGGTTGGAGCGGCATAATCGACACCATAATGTGGGCTCCCGGGGATGCCATTATAAATTCTTTGACTACCGTATACACCTGTAATGGGGCCATCTAACGGCTTGATAAATCCGCCCAGAAAGTCCAAATTAGCCGAACTGCCTCGGCGCGCCTTTTTTACCAATGCTGAATCCTGTCTGATTCTGACAGAGTCTGACTTACTCGGTTCCACCGTTCGCTGTGGTACACCTTTCACTGACTGAATGTTATATTCTCTAGCCGCTACTGAAAGTTGATGCTCAGCCTGTATACCAAGGTTATTAACCACCGACAGAGTTACTCTATTTGGAGCATCCCGTCCAAGACCAAAAATGAATGTTCCGTCAGGCGAAATTTTTAAAGATTTACCTGCATATTGGACTCTATAGCCAGACGGAACTGACCCCATTGCCAAGCCTCCCTGTTCTAAAGCAGGCGAAATATCCAGGCGCCCGTCAGCGACCACCTCCGCCATACAGGACGTGCAACCCAGCATTAGAAAAATATAACCTGAGAACACATAAGACTTAGACATATTAGTAAACAAACCTCTCACTTACTCATTCAAATCAACTTAGCTGTCAGCACCATCTTCTTGGGTGATTGGCTCAATATAAGGCTCAAAGGACTTAATCGCACAAGATAAACCTCTATCGATAACTTCGAAGCGATCAAATTTAGCGCACAACGTGTTCCCTCGAACACGAGTAATATAGCCCTCTCGTTTAATACCACGGCATTCTCTACGCATGGTTAAGAGAATTTTCTTTTTACCCATCATGTTTACGATGGCGGACTGATCGTCAACAAAGTGTATGCTTTTAATGCGTGCTCTAGAGATACATCCATTGCGGATACCCCAGCCTTTGGGGTCCACTTCCTCTATTTGCTCAAGTCTCTCCAACACACTCGAACTGTCTTTCACACGATCTTGGGTGTCAACTTTAGTATCAGTCGGCATTGCTGAAAAACCAGCGGTATGCGCACATAACAGCGATATGAACGAAATTAATAAAAACTTATTCACCATAAAAAACCTCAGGAATCACTCTGTAAGTCCACTATAAGCAGGCAACTACCATTATGGAAGCAATCTAGGTTTAGCTTCAACCCACTAAAACCGTTATTTCGGCACACCAACTACGCTAATTACTCTACCAAAGCCCGATCTACTAATGTCTATATATTAATAAGCATAGCGTTAAGCTAGCGTCACCGCTATGATTCCAGCCATAATTTGTTTTATCATTAATTACTGTAAGAAACATATCACATGACAATCAAAAGATTCGTCCCGCCAGCCTATTTAAAAAACGCTCACATACAAAGTATTATGAATAGCGTTGGACCTCGAAAGATACGCGCTAAAAAAATCAGTAAATCGCTTGATTCAGAAAAACTGATTATTACTACTGATAAAGGCATTAGGCTCACTGCAGAGTTTGACAAAGCTATTAATAACACAACAAAAACATCGAGCTCTCCGCTGGTTATCCTAATCCACGGCTGGGAAGGATCAAGTCAGTCTGCATATCAAGTTACAACCGCACATTACCTCTTAAAGCAGGGCTTTGATGTGCTGCGACTTAATATGCGAGATCATGGAGACAGTCATCACTTAAATCCTGAAGCCTTTAACTCAACATTGATCGGCGAGGTCGGCGATGCAATACAAGTATTCTGCGCTGGCCGGCCCTATAAAAATATATTTTTAGCCGGATTCTCGCTTGGCGGCAACTTTACTTTAAGAATAGCTGCCGACCGAGGTCAAGACCTCGGTATTAAAGCAGCCGTGGCGATCTGTCCTCCAATTGACCCCAATAATGCAATGTCTACAATGAACGAGGGGTTATTTATCTATGAGAAATACTTTTTTAAACGCTGGACACGATCAATTTCAAAAAAGTTGAGCTATTTCCCAGAATTAAATTTTGCTGAGGATCTTGCCAAGGTGAAGACGCTTGATGATATAAATCAGACGTTTATCCCCAAATTCACACCATTCCTTGACGCCCAAAGCTACTTTTCTGCCTATGCATTAACTGGAGGTAGATTGAGTACTTTGGCCATTCAGGCTTATCTAATTGCATCAGAAGACGATCCTATATTACCCATTGCCGATGTCGACAAGATTGACCACTGCGACAACTTAATTATCGATAAGCAAAAATATGGTGGTCACTGTGGTTTTATCTCAGATGCCAACGGTAATAGCTGGATTCCTCAACGACTCACTAGTATTTTTACTCAGCATTTATCTTAAGTGTATATGAACGGGGAAAAGCCTAGTGTGGCTAGGATCAGTCATTAGGGTTGTAGGCAAGTTTTGCGCTTATGAGTCAATTATGTCTACGGAAACTGAGATGGCTGGCTCTATTTAAAGATAAACCTGATGGAGTCAGAGTCAAACCCTCGCGACTGAAAAAATCTCATTCGCTTGGCAGTTTCTTTTGCTTCAGAAGGGACTGTTTCACCGTATTTTTTTTTCGAAAGTTTTTGGATCAACTGAAGCCAATCCTGATCAGCTTCATTCATAGCCAATGTTATATTGTGATCAGACACACCTCGTTCGCGCAGATCATTTTTAATTTTTATCGGACCAAATTGTTTTCCAATGCGGCTGCGAACGTACATTTCTGCAAAGCGAGTATCGCTGACTAGGTTATCTTCAATAAGTTGACTTACTACAGTAGAAATAAGTTCCCAGTCTTCATAGCGCTCAGATAATTTTCTCAGCAACTCTTTAACAGAGTGTTCCCTACGAGCTAACAAATCCATGGCCTTCAGCCGAACAGTTTTAGCATCAATAACCATGTCAGGCATCCCTTCTATAAATCATAGCAATTGCTAGACTTGGGCACTTTGCATGCTCCTTTAATTCAGACAGCTAATTTTTCGCTCTAACTTAAACACATTTGACTGGCACTTTGAGAACGGCCTATGTCAATAAGTAGATTTCAGCTCATTCATACACCAGGACTAAGCTAGCTTTAATTTAGCTATTTATAACTTAAGAATTACGGCCCTCAGCGCAGCCTGCTCTACTCCGCTCACCACCCTAATCGGCGCCTAAAGTTACTAGACGCCGCCTTAATAAGTCCAGCTACTCACCCATTGGAGATTCTTGTACCTCGACCTTTACTTTTGGCTCAGGCTCTACAAGATATAAATCGCGTATTGATTTTTCCAAGCCCTCAGCAACATCACGGTTTTCTTCTAAAAACGCCGCTGCATTCTTTTTACCTTGACCAATCTTGCTACCTTGATACGCATACCAGGCACCAGCCTTGTCAACAAAGCCAGCTTTTACACCAAGATCAATGAGTTCACCATAAAAGTTAAAGCCAGTACCGTAAAGAATCTGAGTCTCTGCCTGCTTAAAGGGGGGAGCTACTTTATTCTTGACGACTTTAATCCGCGTTTCATTACCAATAATCTCATCACCTTCTTTAACAGCACCTATCCTGCGGATATCTAAACGAACTGACGAATAGAACTTGAGTGAGTTTCCACCACTGGTGGTCTCTGGACTCCCAAACATTACACCGATCTTCATTCGAATTTGGTTGATGAAGATTACTAGGCAATTTGCGTTCTTAATGTTGCCCGTCAACTTCCTCAGAGCCTGAGACATTAAGCGGGCTTGAAGACCTACATGATGGTCACCCATTTCACCTTCGATTTCTGCTTTTGGTACTAGAGCAGCTACCGAGTCAATAACAACAACGTCCACGGCACCCGAACGGACTAGCATATCCGTAACTTCTAAAGCCTGCTCTCCTGTATCTGGCTGCGACACAATTAGGTCATCAGTCTTTACACCAAGATTTCCAGCATAGGCTGGATCAAGAGCATGCTCGGCATCAATAAAGGCACATGTCTTACCCATTTTTTGAGCCTGCGCAATAACACTTAGCGTTAGCGTGGTTTTACCGGATGATTCAGGACCATAAATCTCTACGACACGACCAAAAGGAAGCCCACCTATTCCCAACGCAATATCTAACGGCAATGAACCAGTGGACACTGATGGGATTTTTTCAATGGGCTTATCACCCAACTTCATTGCGGTACCCTTACCAAACTGACGTTCAATTTGGCCTAAGGCTGCTTCTAGCGCTTTTGCTTTATTTGATTCCATTATAAAAACCTCGATATCAATAACTAATAAATTGGGAAAATGTTTATTAAGTAATATTTACTGTATGAGTGTACAGTAGTTCATTCGGTCACTTGATGCAACAGTTGTTGTAAAGAAATCTTAACCGACTGCTCTCTCACCGCCTTTCTATCACCCGCCAATTGGTGCTTCACAGTCGTTATCCCTTGCGGCCCGAGACAGGCGAACCAGACTGTTCCAACAGGTTTATTTGAACTACCCCCAGTAGGTCCTGCAACTCCGCTGATCGCTATAGCGTAATCAGCCTTTGCCTCGTGCGCAGCGCCTCTGACCATCTCAATCACGACGCTTTCACAGACAGCCCCCTGCGCGGCCAATAGTTCGGCTGAAACGCCTAGAGTATTGTGCTTTGCATGATTGGCGTAGGTGATGTAACCGCAGTGGAACCATTGAGAGCTACCTGCAATATCAGTGATTGCCTGAGCAACACCCCCGCCGGTACAGGATTCCGCTGTCGTAACGATAGCTTTTTTAGACAGAAGAGCTTCGCCGAGTTGAGTCGATAATTGGTTAATCTCTGTATTCATATAACATTGATCTTTCTAGTGAGTCTTAGGATGTGAGTTTATCGGTTTAGTCCCGGAGTGTTAAGTCTAATCAGGGTAGTTTGATTATTTTATTATTAAGAGCTCGCAAAGGTTGCTATAAGTGGTCCTACCGCAACGCGGATTGAGGACGTACGCATAGTACGGCCGAGAGAAGAAAAATACATGGAATATTAAGCGTCAAGAGCGGGGTATAAATTCGACTAGAGTTGTATGAAGAATATGCACAAACGACTTTAGACTTTGCAATCGAGACGCTTTAATTCTGGTGAGGAAAACGTATCCAGCTGGTAAAAGCTCCCGTCAGTAGTGATAATAAAGACCGGCGTATCTTCCATTGACTGATATTGCTCGATAACAGCTGGAACGTTTATTGTTCGGCTGCGGAATTGATAATCTCGACTTTTCCTGACAACGTTCTTAAGCATGAGCGTCTCTGGATTTTAAAAGGACTAATGAACTTAAGTTATAAGTAGAATCTAGTCTCTTTTTTATAAAATCGCCAACTCAATAACGAATGGATTTAACCGACAGTCAGTCCTTGAAGGATAAAACCATACCTCTGGATATGTCCGAAAATTAATGATGAACTGCAATGCAAGTGCGGTGAAGAAAAATAATACATATTCTCACGCGGTATTTTTGAGCCCTGAAAAAATCGCAATTCTTATCTCATTGTCTAATGACGATGGGGTCGTCGTTAGTCGGTTACACTCACGCTACCAAATTCCGCTATTAGTCGACTTTGGATGTTTTTTTGCTCTTGTAAAAGATCAAACCTAACACATGAGCCGTTATTCCAATCTCCAATAGCCTCCAATTCAGGATCACCTACATTGACTAAAGACTCCCAGACAATAAGGCACTTTTCCAACTCTGTGGGTACCCTGTTATCGGCCAGCGTATCTAATAGAGAACCCATGGAATGTATCTCTGTATCAGAACGAAGCAACTCATCTTTGTCTAAATGGACATACGTTGGCGCTAACGTAGTGAATCGATCCCAACTAATTGCAAGATCTAAGGCAGGAGTAGCCGCCAATGCGAAATTACTCCAAGCGCCCATAATGGAAGTCTCCATCTCGTCTCGCGCAGAGCCCTCCGGGTAGATGTAAGACGAAATAGGCCCGTACTTGTAGTCGCCAGTAACAAAAGCTATGTCGGTACCATGGGCAGATCCAAGAATATTAGGGAAATCTGCGAACATGGAACTCTCTTGGTGATCCCAGTCAAATTGGTATGCAAAGAGTTGATCATAGCCGGCAGATTCTAACGCTTGAAAAGGGATATCAACACCACGCAACTTCCATGCATGAGAGCGCGTGCGGACCCAAAGATCAAATAGCTTAGGGTTTTTCACTGTCACTATTGGCGGTAACAATTTGGTGAAACGATACTCTGTCGCCATAAAGTAGCGGTGAAGTCCATGCCAGAGAGCTACTTCATCTTTGGTTACTCCAGCCATCACGGGGACATTTTTAGCATACCTTTTATCACCCAGAGCAGCTAACAAACCAACTTCAGGGATCACGATCCCATCTCTTGTTGTCAACGGCATATTATCGATACCATCGTTTTCGTAATAAAGACCAACAAATTCGCGTGCATCGATGTTTTTTAGTGTGCGCCTAATCTCTGCAGAAGACTCGTTAGGATTACTCATTGCATTAACGATCTGCCAGGAGCCTCTGTCTACGAGCGGGTTTTTAGCATCTTTATTGATGGCGTCTGCCACTGTATGACTGCTGGTGTAGCCAGATTGAGAAATCGCCTTGTGAAACAGACCGTCTGAGAGGGGTGAAGCCAACAACGCGTATACATTGTGTCCGCCGGCTGACTCACCAAATATGGTAACGTTAGTTGCATCACCACCAAAACTATCGATATTACCCTGAACCCATTTCAATGCTTCTATAATATCGAGAGTCCCAAAATTGGAGGTTTTATCCAAGCCTTGCTGAGCGCCCTGAATAGCAGGATGAGAGAACCAGCCTAGTGCTCCTAGTCGATAATTAGTGCTGACTACCACAACGCCTCTGGAGGCAACAAGTTTACTGAAGTCATAATAGTCCTTCAGCCCGGTGGTATTACCACCACCATGAATCCAAACCATGACTGGATAACTCTTACTCTTAAAGTCAGCAGGCGCTTTAATATCCAAGTAGAGGCAATCCTCTGACCCCACAATACCTTCTCCCTTACCTTCCACACCACCATAATTGCTGGCTTTTTGAACACACCCTGTACTCTCTTTGGGAACAATAAATTGCTCAGGAGCAACTAAGGTCCGCGGCGCTCTCCAGCGAAGGTCGCCTACAGGCGGTTGGGCAAAGGGAATGTCTGACCAGACCACAACATTCTCCAAGCGGCTATTTATCTGCCCTTGAACCACGCCAGTAGACGTGTTGATTGCTCCGCCCTCAGGACGGGTAGAGTTATTATCAAAAGGAGTGCACGCGCCTAGTGCGAAAAAACAGAGTAAAAGTGAACGATACATTGCCATCTCTTTTTATTCTTGTTGGTGAGCCGGATTTTGTCTTTGGTACATCGTACGAAATTTGCCTCTTAAAGGATCACTATACCCTATGGCTAGCAGAAGTTCTGAGGCGTACCATCTATGAAATAAAAAGGGCCTCTAATCTTCAAACTAAGCTCTTTTTCACAGACGATTTATACTTGGTATTTTCACGCAATTCAATGTCGTAATTAAGACAATCTCGTCGAAAAAAAGGGATAGAATCGCGGCTGAAAAAACGCCAAATTTTAAACCCCATTTTGACGGTATTGACCGCGCTAATAGGTAACATTATGACTCAGATTTCGTCTCCAGTAACAATCTCAATTGGCGCGCGTATACGTAAGTCTCCCTACTATAATTCGACCAGAAAATATGGGGCAAAATCATTTACGATTTACAACCACATGTATATGCCAACTGCCTATTCTGGTAACGATGCAGAGTATCAAAGCCTGACCAATGACGTCACTATGTGGGATGTTGCTGCAGAACGACAAATTGAAATTAAGGGCCCGGATGCCTATGAGTTTATCAGGCGCCTGACGCCACGCAATCTCGCTAAATGTGAGATGGGCCGATGCATGTATATTTTGCTGACTGACCACAAGGGTGGCGTCGTTAATGATGCAGTTCTTTTACGCTTAGCAGACGACCAATTTTGGATCTCGCCGGGTGATAGCGATGTACTACTTTGGATTCAGGGTGTAGCGGTAAATTCACCGCTTAATGTTGAGGTTTTTGAGCCCGATGCATCCCCCCTTCAAATTGGTGGCCCCAAGGCGCCAATGTTGATCGATAAGCTGTTTGATGGTGCTCATAATGATCTGCGCTTTTATCGCGCTGTAGAAACATCACTTAATGGTATTCCGATGATTATCGGGCGCACTGGTTGGAGTGGTGAAATTAGCTACGAACTCTATCTTCGTGATCACAAACGTGGCAACGAACTCTGGGAATTGGTGAGAGAAGCTGGGCAAGAATTCAATATCGCCCCAGCCGCACCCAACACCACCCGAAGTATCGAAGGTGGTCTGCTATCATATGCCTCAGATATTACCCGTGAGGACTGCCCCTACACTATTGATCTAGGTCGTTTAGTGGACGTCGACCAAGAGATAAATTTTGTCGGTAAAGCTGCGCTAGCCAAAATTAAAGAGGCCGGACCCGCCCGTAAGTTAGTCGGTATCTTTGTTGATGGCGACGCCATTACAGCGCCACCAGAGCAGCGATGGTGTGTTATCAATGATGGGAAAAAGACCGGTTATGTATCACGCTGCATTTACTCCCCGCGGGTAAAGCGCAATATTGGATTTGCTAACGTTCCTACTGAATTAGCTGCCATAGGAACGTCACTGACCATTAAAGGACCCACCGGCCACTTAACGGCAACAGTGTGTGAGTTCCCTTGGATACCTGCCGAACGAATCAAACGCTAAGATGCAAAGCATCAGAGGTTAGTTAGCTGGCCTCTGGTGCAAACTGTAGTTTCGCTAGCCGAGCATAGAGACTATTGCTGTCTAACAAACTTTGATGACTTCCCGCCGCTATATTACGGCCATCCTCCATTACTACTATTTCATCCGCATGCAAAATGGTGGCTAACCGATGCGCTATAATAACAGTGGTTCGACCCTTCATAAGTTTATCTAAAGCAAGCTGCACCTTTCTCTCGCTCTCACTATCCAGCGCACTAGTCGCTTCATCTAGCAACAAAATCCTTGGGTCTTTGAGCAGTGCTCGAGCAATTGCGATACGCTGACGCTGACCACCTGATAAGCGTACCCCCTGTTCACCGAGATCACTGGCATAGCCATTTGGAAGCCGGCCAATAAAATCATCCGCATGCGCGGCTTTTGCCGCTGCAAACACCTCTTGGTCAGTCGCATCTGATTTACCGTAACGTATGTTATACATGACATCACCAGTAAAAAGAGTAGGTTGCTGTTCAACGACGGCGATCTGCTTGCGTAGATCTGTCAGATCTAACTCACTAAGTCCCGCTCCACCGAAGTCTACACTTCCTTGCTGAGGGTCATAGAAGCGCTGTATCAAGGCAAATAAAGTAGACTTTCCTGCGCCTGAGGGACCCACTAAAGCAACCACTTTTCCTTCAGGGATTGTTAGCGAAAAGTTATTTAAAGCCGCCTGATTGGGTCTTGAGGGATAATAAAATGTAAGGTTAGAAAACCTTAATGCCGGTGCCAACTGTGTGACGTCGGCCTTTATGATTGCAGGACTAGTAATTTTACTCGGAGCCCGCAACAGCTCCATCAATCGTTCAGCCGCTCCCACCGCTCGCTGAAGCTCACCATACACCTCAGACAAAGAGGCAACACTAATCGCCATTAGCACGGCATAGAAGATAAAAGCGCCAAGATCACCCCCGCTCATCTCCCCAGAAATAACATCACGCCCACCAAACCAAACCATAGTAGCAAGAGCGCCAAATACAGCCAAAATTACCATTGCCGTAAGCATGGTCCGCTGGCGAATTCGCTTTTTAGCTACGCTAAAAGCTCGCTCCACCTCACTACCAAAAGCCCTCTTCTCTAGGGTTTCTTGAGTAAAACTTTGGACGGTTTTAATTTGCTGTATGACTTCGCCTGCATAACTACCGACACTGGCAATAGAATCTTGGCTTAGGCGCGACAGAGCCCGCACACGATTACCAAAATACAAAATTGGCAACAATACTAGCGGTATTGAAACAAAAACAACGAGCGTGAGTGTTATGTTAGTGATTAATAACATTACCAAGGCCCCTAAAAAGCTAATACCACTGCGCAGAGCTATGGATAGCGAAGAGCCAATAATTGACTGCAATAACGTTGTGTCAGCAGTTAATCGCGACATAATGTCGCCACTACGATTAGTCTCAAAAAATGCGGGGTGCAAGCTGACCACATGATTAAAAACGGCCACTCTAATATCCGCGCTGACTCGCTCACCCAGCCATGAAATTAAGTAAAAGCGCACGGAGGTTCCTATAGCCATCAAAATAGCTGCAACAATCACAAAAGTGATGGCGGTGTTGAGGCTGGTTAATGATGTGTCGACCAACCCTTGATCGATTATTAAGCGCAGTCCATGCCCGATGGATAACGTAATACCCGCCGTCAGCAAAAGTGCGAGCATAAAAATGGCTATTTGCGGGCGATAAGGCTTTAAAAAAGCGCCGATCGCTTGAAATAGTTCTTTATTGCTCAGGACAATCGAGGAGGGTTCAACATGAGTATCTTGTTCTTGCAAAACGGCAGCACCTTGAAGATGAAAATCAACCGGCAGTATAGCCGCCTCAGTCGCCATCACCCTAGTGCTGAGTGATAATTCTTACTTATACATGCGACCCTGGAGTACGCGCAAATAGTCTGCGAATCAGTGGGACAAAATACTCTAACGGCTTAGTTTTAAAGCCCGGATCAAATGATGTTTGGTCCCATTTGGCGCAAAAGTCTACGCAAGCCTGGTAATAAGGGCTGTCAATAAGTGCGTCTCTGGCGTTACGGTCCTCGTCATAGTGGTGCATCCAATAATAACCTTGGAACAAACCGTGATTGAGTATAATCCAATAGTTTTTCTCACTCACATAGGGCCTGAGTAGCGCTGCGGCAGCTTGAGAGTGATTGGCCGGTGCAATAACATCACCTATATCATGCAACAGCGCACAAACTACCGTTTCTTCATCGGCACCGTCTTGCTCTGCTCTGGTTGCAGTTTGTAGGCAATGATCTAATCGGCTAATTTGGTAGGGTGACTCTCCTTCCATCATTTTTAACCAACTAATCACCCGGTCAGCCTGTTCCTTCATGGCATCCGCTTCATGAGCAAACACTAAATCATAATCCGCACGACTGGCGTGCTCCATTGCGGTGAATCGAGCTTTATCAGTCATAGAGAGCGGCCTTATATTTGTTTAAAGTAATCACCTTATTCGCAATATTATCCAGTTCAAAATACGCATCCTGCAGATGACGCTTGCCGCTGGGCACAAATGCCTCTCGAGCATGTAGCACTCGATGAGCAGCCACCAGCAATATATGACCGCCTTCGAGCCTAAACTTAACGTGGTTGTCCGAGTCCGTCATGTGACAGCAGAGACAGTGATAAGCCTGGTAAAAATCGTTCACGCCTGTTCGCATAGGATCTATTGTTTGCATTAACTGATTAGAAAATCGTACGCTAATAATATTGCCGCCAGAATCGCATTTAATAATGGGTTCCACCGCATAAGTTTCGTTGTCTTCATCGAATTGTCTAAACGGCACCGCAAAATCACACAGAGTGGTAAAGAAATCTGGCCTCTGCCTCCTGATTTTTTCAGCCACCGCCCATGCGTCAAGAATAATGGAGCTTCCTTTTTCAGCTCCATTTTCCAGCATGTGCAGAGCCTGTGCACTCGGAGGAAAACTGTAACTGGCGAAGTCATTGTGCGGAGGAAGCGCGAGTGCAGTGTGCGCAACATTATAGACTCGAGTTTCTAGACATACGTTATGAATACGATCAAAGAGTACCTCTCTAATAGGACCCAACCGAGAGGCTAACAACTCAAGAGAATTAGATTGGCTTGGCGCGCCATCGATGATCATCACACCAGTTTGCAAAAATGCGGTAAGAGCGATTAGAGCAGTAGCATCATCAGCTAAGAAGGATGACCAGTTTACATACTCTGGTTGAAATCCTTTTCCCCAAGACATTGTTGGTGCATGCCGTTCTTTTGATAATTCCAAAATATCGGCAAGAACATAGTCACTCTGGTGTCCATCTGGCCATCCAATAGACAACATATCCTCAGTTAGATCAACCATACTGGGCGTAAGATCGCAAGAAACAGTGCTTAGAATGAACGATTTTTCCTCGGTTTCGACGTTACGACACTCGTCACAAAGACAGTTATCTCGTAACCATAGATTGGGTAACGTTAGTAAAACAGACTGCTTTGAAACTATATTTAAACAGTTACCGTCAAAAAATATCTGCTTATCGCCAATAGGATTGACGTCTTTTTCACTTAATTCTGTATCGAGCCCAAGTATCATCACAAAACTCTCTCTGCAATTCCCCCCAAAGCACACAAAGACATCATAAAAGCTATCGATTAGAATCCTTTTTTAACCCCTCAGTATCCCTACAAAATACCTCACTTAAATAGTAATGCCTAACCATTATTGAGCGCCCACCGCATCACAATACGCCACTTGAAAACTAAATGCCAAGTGGCATGAACGACAGATTAATCGCTACTATTGCGCAACGTAAACAGAAACGTCTTCTTTGATCGTCTCTAGTACTTTAATACCCTTTATGTTGGCAGGGTCAACTGATAAGGGGTTTTGGTCCAAAATCACCATATCAGCGAGTTTACCAACCTCTAGGGAACCTTTAGATGCCTCTTCAAAATGCTGGTAGGCGGGCCAAATAGTCATAGCTTTTAACGCGTCCATCGGTCGCAATCGATGCGATGCGCCTAAAATAGCGCCACTGCGAGTAGTACGATTTACCGCGCTGTCTAAAATTCGCATAGAGTTGGGGAATGTAACCGGCGCATCAGAATGAACAGAAAACTTAATGTCTCTATCAATCATCCACCCCGTGGGTGATATGTTCCCTGCCCTTGCTTTACCAGCGACTGAATCTCGATGCCAATCTCCCCAGTAAAATGTATGCATTGGGTAAAGCGCAGGGAAAATTCCAAGGCGCTTTATGTCATCAATTTGATCTTCACGCAGAAACTGTCCATGGATCATAACGGTCCGC
>OJCW01000220.1_pt1 | contig 22855 bp, 18 predicted proteins | sample 1592461 | NCBI WGS metagenome assembly OJCW01 (sample SAMN05416884, study PRJEB24817) | seawater metagenome | isolation source: Sea water | place: Canada:Atlantic | collected 2013-11 | reverse complement strand
TCTACACAGAGTAGATCGTCGGCAGCGTCAGATGTGTATAAGAGACAGATTCATAATTGTTGCTTGAATTGGCGATAACCACGTTGGGAACTTACCTGAATACTCTTCGATTAAAATACCAATAAAGCGTTCCAATGAACCTAAAATAGCTCTATGGATCATTACCGGCGTATATCTTTCGTTGTCTTCACCAACATAAGTTGCCCCTAAACGTTCTGGCAAAGCAAAATCAAGCTGAACTGTGCCACATTGCCAACCACGACCTAAGCAATCCATTAAAGTAAATTCAATTTTAGGACCATAGAATGCCCCTTCACCCGGTAAATATTCAAACTCAATATTATTATCTGTTAACGCTTGTGCAAGACCGGCTTCTGCTTTATCCCAAACATCATCACTACCGATACGTTTTTCAGGACGTGTTGATAACTTAACAGCAATGTCTTCAAAACCAAACGAACCATAAACGTCATAAACCATCTTAATACATTTACTGACTTCGTCTTGAACCTGTGATTCCATACAAAAAATATGTGCATCATCTTGAGTAAAGCCACGTACTCGCATTAAACCATGCAATGCACCTGATGGCTCATTACGATGACAACAACCAAACTCAGCCATACGTAATGGTAAATCACGGTATGATTTCAAACCTTGATTAAATATTTGTACATGACCCGGACAGTTCATTGGTTTAATAGCATATTCACGCTTTTCAGAAACCGTTGTGAACATGTTTTCGGCATACTTTTCCCAATGGCCTGATTTTTCCCAAAGTACACGGTCCATCATTAATGGGCCTTTTACTTCGTCATAGTCATATTCATGTAGTTTTTCACGAATGAATTTTTCTAGCTCAGTGTATATTGTCCAACCATCGTTGTGCCAAAAGACCATGCCAGGCGCTTCTTCTTGCCAGTGAAATAAATCTAATGTTTTACCAATTTTACGGTGATCACGTTTTTCAGCTTCTGCCAGACGTTGGATATATGCTTTAAGCTGTTTTTTATCAGCCCAAGCTGTACCATAAACACGTTGTAGCATTTTGTTATCGCTGTTACCACGCCAATAGGCGCCAGCAAGTTTCATTAACTTAAAGTGATGACAATGACGCATGCTTGGCACATGTGGGCCACGACACATATCAATGTATTCTTCATGATGATATAACGCAGGAGTATCATCTTGAGAGATATTTTCATCTAAAATTTCAATTTTGTAGCTTTCGCCTCGCTCAACAAAGGCAGCGCGCGCGTCTTGCCATGTACCTACTTTTTTAACAACTTGGTAATTAGTACGCACTAATTCTGTCATGCGCTTTTCAAGTTTAGCTAAGTCATCTTCAGTAATGGTATGTTCTAAATCGACATCATAATAAAAGCCATTATCAATAGTAGGACCAATAGCCATTTTCGTGTCTGGCCATAATTGTTTAATTGCATGACCTAGTAAATGCGCACAAGAGTGACGAATTATTTCTAATCCTTCATCATCTTTACTGGTGATAAGTTGTAATTTAGCATCATTTTCAATTAATTCGCAGGCATCAACTAAATTACCATTGATGCGACCCGCAATGGTTGCTTTAGCAAGGCCAGGGCCAATATCTAGGGCAACATCCATTACCGACACAGCATTATCGAAAGAACGGGTTGAACCATCAGGGAGAGTTATTACAGGCATGATTTTTCCTTACCAGTGGCGACACATACTAGGCGTCGCTTGAAGTCTATTTAAATAAGGCGGGAATTGTAAAATTCTTAGTGTATATACACAAGTGTTTTAACAGACTATTTCGCTTTAATCCCTAAAAAGTTTCAAAGCAATGCACTGAATTAACTCACAGTAGGTTAGTATTGATAAACCCAAGTCGATAACTTCACTGAATAAGACAAAATAAGATGACTATTAAAAGCTCCACCTCTGTATATTTCCCTTTTGAAATTTAATCTATTTAAAACAATTAAAGTAATTTTTTTTACTTTAATTGTTGGTGAAGCTTATATTATAAAAGCTGCTTCTTTGACATCAGAGGAACCATGGACGCAATGGAAGAAGTCTAAAAATCTTAGTGTCAGCTCTAGAGTATCAACAATTAATAAGTTAACCGAAATAAAAACGACAGCAGTAGTAAACTCTAGCCTGTCAGGATTCTTATTATTTATAGAGGATGTCAATAACACACAAGCGTGGTTAACTAATGCAAGAAGCAGTAAAATAGTTAAACAGCTATCCGCAACTGACCATATCTTTATCGTTAATTTTTCTGCTATTTGGCCATTAAAACCCAGACATTTACAGCTTCATTCACATTATTGGCAAAATAATGATCTTTCGATAGAAATAGAATTGAAAGATGACTTTAGCATTGAGGTAAAACATTCAAATGCAGTACGGATAAAGTTTTATGAGGGACATTGGTTGCTCACCCCTATAATAAATAATAAGCGACAAAAACAACTCATCATTGAATACACGTTTATAGCTGATAATGGTGGAGAAATGCCCAAATGGTTTGCCGATCAATTAGCCTTAAAATCAATATTAAAATCCATGAAAAAATTGAGCCAACAATTACCACAATCAAAATGGCAACAGCACACCAAACCAGGAATCATAGAGTTAAGCCTTTAATTCAACTAAGGGCTTAACTACAAGTCTAATGTATACCCGTTACTCTTTTAACATTGACAACGCCATTGCTTCAGCAATTTTAATACCGTCTATGCCTGCTGACAAAATGCCTCCAGCATAACCTGCTCCCTCGCCTGCTGGGTATAAACCTTTAGTATTTAGGCTTTCAAGGGTTTGCCTATCTCGCGTAATTTGAATAGGTGAAGACGTACGAGTTTCAACGGCCGTTAACGTTGCCTCATTCATAGAGAACCCTTTTATTTTTCTCTCAAACGCAGGCAAGGCTTCTCGAATGGCATCAACAGCATAATCTGGCAAGGCATCACTTAAATCACAATATGTTACACCCGGTTTGTAGGATGGTGTAACACTGCCGTGTTCGCCGCTTTTTCTTCCTGCTAAAAAGTCGCCAACAAGTTGAACTGGCGCATCATACGTTGCACCGCCCATACGAAAAGCTTGTTCTTCTAATCGACGTTGAAATTCAATACCCGCCAAAACTGAATCATTTTTGGCGGCAAATTTACCTTGAGTAAAGTCTTTCGGTTCAATGCCAACAACAATAGCACTATTTGCATTACGTTCGTGTCTCGAGTATTGGCTCATTCCGTTAGTAACCAAGCGTCCTTCTTCTGAGGCCGCTGCCACAACAGTGCCACCAGGGCACATACAAAAACTATAAACAGAGCGACCATTGTTACAGTGGTGAACTAATTTATAATCTGCCGCCCCTAAAATTTCATTACCTGCATTGTTTCCAAAACGAGCCTCATCAATCACCGATTGTTCGTGCTCAATACGAAAGCCGACAGAAAAAGGCTTAGCTTTGATGTAAACACCTTCATCATGAAGCATTTTAAAGGTATCACGCGCACTATGGCCTACTGCTAAAGCAATGTGATTTGTTTCTATTTGTTCACCACTAGCCAATGTTAACCCTGTGACTTTTTTTGCACTAAAGTCTGCAAGTGCTTCTTCATCAAATGTTATTGTGTCATTATTGTCAAAATGAATTTGTTCAACTTTTTCACCAAAACGCACTTCACCGCCAAGCTCAAAAATTTTAGCTCGCATTTTTTCAACCATGGTCACTAGTTTAAATGTGCCTATATGCGGTTTACTCACAAAAAGTATCTCTTCTGGCGCTCCTGCTTCAACAAATTCATTGAGTACTTTACGGCTATAATGTTTAGGATCTTTCACTTGACTATAAAGCTTACCATCAGAGAAAGTTCCGGCACCGCCTTCTCCAAATTGAACATTAGATTCAGTATTTAATATTTTTTTACGCCAAAAGCCAAAAGTATCTTTAGTACGTTCACGAACTTCTTTACCGCGTTCTAAGACAATGGGTTTAAAACCCATTTGCGCAAGTACCAGTCCAACAAATAGACCACATGGTCCCATTCCAATAACAACTGGGCGCTGCTTAAAGTTCTCAGGCGCAGTCGCTACAAAGTTATACTCCATATTGGGTGTTTGTTTTACATGAGGATCTTTACTGAATTTATCGCGTAACTCCTCATCATTTGTCGTACTGATATCCAGCGTATAAATAAGCAAAATATTATTTTTTTTACGTGCGTCATAGCCTCGTTTATAAACACTAAAGTCGACTAGTTCGTTTTTAGTTATCGCCAACTTTTTTAGTATTGCTTGCTCAATGGCATCAGCTTGGTGGTTCAACGGTAATTTAATATCAGTTAGGCGCAACATGGTTTGAAATCCAAAAAATAATAGGAGTAATAAAATCTGGCGCTATTTTACCTGTGCTACAACATTTAAGAAACAAAAGTTTAAGATTGAATTTAACGAAAAGAAAGGTATGATCGCCAACATTACTCCCCTGCTATAGAATCACAAATGGCCTTTGTTGTTACCGATAATTGCATTCAATGTAAATATACTGATTGTGTATCAGTGTGCCCTGCAGATGCCTTTTTTGAAGGGCCAAACTTTTTAGTAATAAGCCCTGATGATTGTATCGACTGTGATCTATGCCCCGTTGAGTGTCCTGCAGGTGCCATTTATCAAGAAGATGATGTTCCTGATAATCAAAAAGAATTTATTGCGTTAAATGCAGAACTTGCTCAAATATGGCCAAGAATAACTGAAGTAAAAGCTCCCCCTGAAGATGCACAACAATGGGACGGCGTACCTAATAAATTAAAGCACCTCGTGATTGAAGAATAATAACTTTTTCTAAAAGCAGTTTAAATAATAGCAGCTATACTTTGTTTATGTTTTAGAGAAGCTTTTCATATATTGGTGGTTATTATGTGGCATATTATTGAACAAGCGATCAGTGCTGAAACAGGTGTGCCATTTAAAATTGAAAAAAAAAGTTCACTATCTGCAGGACTTTCTAGCGGCAACCCGCTAGATTTCAATGATCAACCATTAAATCTTTCTTTTAAAGTATCAAATGCTAACAGAAGTTTTTTTGTTAAATTAAATAGCAAAGAAAACTTAGTTAACTTTCAAGCAGAGGCCTATTCATTACAACAGTTAAAACTGTTAACTAATATTGCTTGCCCAGACGTTACGACTATTGGTATTAGTTTAGATAAAAGCTTCTTAGTACTTGATTATATTGACTTCAGTAAAGCAAGACCTGTTCTTTGGTATCAACTCGGGCAGCAATTAGCGCAAATGCATCAAGAAACTTCACACGGACAATTTGGCTGGCAACATGACAATTTTATTGGTAACACTATTCAGCCAAACCACTGGAAAAGCAATTGGACTACTTTCTTTTCTCAACAACGCATTGCTTGGCAACTACAATTGCTTTCTGAAAAGTCGGTTATTCTGGGTAACATAGAGCATATATCAAAAATTTGTCATGATGCATTATTGCATCATTATGTAACGCCATGCTTAGTTCATGGTGATTTATGGCAAGGAAATACCGGTTTTACTTTTGAACAAGGTATGGTATTTGATCCCGCTTGTTATTATGGCGATAGAGAAGTTGATGTTGCCATGACGGAATTATTTGGCCAATTTCCTGATGACTTTTACCATGGATATCAGGCTGAATACCCACTTGATAATGGTTATGAGCAACGTAAAATTGTTTATAATTTTTATCATATTCTCAATCACGCTAATATTTTCGGCGGAATCTATATAGAACAAGCAAAAGCCACACTCTCTCGTATAATCTCGATGACCACTCACTGATCAAAATCAAAACAATCACAGTTTTTAGCGTATTAAAGTGGCGATTTAATTCAAACAAACCATACTTAGTTAAATCAATACTCCTGAGATAACCTTAAAAGATTGGTTGATTATATGACCCAAAATTTTTGTGAAAAGCGCATTGAGTGTCCACATTGCGGACATAATATAAGAGTACCTGTTGATTCATCAGGTGGTGATCAAGATTATTACGATGAATGTCCTGCTTGCTGTAAAGAAATTCATTACCACTTACATATCGATGAATACCACCAAAAAATTCAACTAGCCATTGATAGTGATGACGAGCAAGTATTTTAAAGGCGCTAAATGTAGAAAACCATCAGGCCTAGCGCGTTAATTCTTGCTTGAATGGTCGAACTTCAATAATATGGCTCACTGTATATTCTCTTTGATTTATAAACCCAATGAACTTCGCTTCTTTCTCCATTCATACGAAAAGTTTACTTAAACTCGCCTACCCAATTTTAATTGCTCAACTCATTCAAAATTTAATGGGCTTTGTCGATATTGTCATGGCTGGTCGAGTAAGTACTATCGATATGGCCGCTGTTGCTGTCGCAAATAGTATATGGCTGCCTTTGATATTAACCGTTTACGGCTTACTGATGGCGCTCACTACTATTGTATCTCAGCTGGCGGGTGCAAAAAAACACATTGCTATTAGTGAACAAACTTATCAAACAGCATGGATCGCCTTAACATTAGGGTTATCCATTATTGGCCTCTACTATATTATCGCCCCAGTTATCTCTCCTAATATCAAACTAGAAGGTAACCTAAAGTCTTTATTGTTTGATTATTTACGATATATTGTTTGGGGAGCACCAGGCTATTGTCTCTATCTTGTCTTGAGAAATTATTCTGAAGGATTGTCATATACCAAACCAACTATGATTATTAGCATCATTGGTTTAGTTATTAATATTCCCGCCAATTATATTTTTATTTATGGTGAGTTTGGTGTTCCTGCATTAGGCGGTGCTGGTTGCGGCATTGCAACGGCAATAGTCTACTGGGCTATGCTTATTTGTATGGGCATTTATACCTACAGCTCAAAAGTATTAAAACAAGCATCCCTTTTTGATAAGTTTTATTGGCCAGATTTAGTAGAAATCAAAAACATATTAAGCTTGGGCATTCCCATTGCTTTATCATTACTTTTTGAAATAAGCCTGTTTACCATTGTCGCTATTATTTTAGTGCCCTTTGGCGCAGAAGTTGTCGCAAGTCATCAAATAGCCCTAAACTTTACTGGGCTGATCTTTATGGTGCCCTTAAGTATAGCCATGGCTACTACTATCAAAGTTGGTTATGCTCTGGGACATAAAGATCCAAAACAAGCGAAGGACTATACTCGTTATTCAATTATTTTTGGGTTAATACTGGCACTAATTACCGCCACATTATCCGTTGTTTTTAGAGAGTACATTGCTAGCATTTACAGCACCGAACCTGCTGTGATTGCATTAGCTGCAAATCTCATGCTACTGGCCTCTTTATACCAATTCTCAGATACCGTACAAGTTGTTTCCGCTGGCGCACTTCGAGGGTATAAAGACACGAAGTCTATTTTATACATAACCTTTATTTCATATTGGCTCATTGGCTTTACTGTTGGCTTAGTTTTAGGAGTCACCGATTGGATAATTCCTAGAATTGGCGCTTATGGGTTTTGGATTGGCTTTATCACAGGGTTAACTACCGCAGCAGTTTTACTTTATTGGCGATTAATTATCGTTCAAAAGCGTGTAGCAAACACGCATGCACAAACGGCCTAGGGTTACATGACTTTGATATATAATGCGCTTCTTGCTTTAAAAACAAGCAACTTAACTTAATTTGTATCAATTTAAGCAAAATCACTTGCAAGCAAGATAGTTGAAAGCTAACATAGCCCCGTTGAATAATTCAAAGACAATGTAACGTGAATTATGCTCGCTTAGCTCAGTTGGTTAGAGTACTTGCATGACATGCAAGGTGTCGCAGGTTCGAGTCCCGCAGCGAGCACCAAACAAAAAAAGAGCTACCTTAGGGTGGCTCTTTTGCTTTCTAATGATTGCAAAGTAAATTGTTCATAACTTCAAACTACTATTTTACCGTTAGCTCGGTATACTTCATTAAGTACTATAATATTTATCAACTCACACTATATTCAGAGCCTAATTAATGAGTTATACATCTCTAGAACAACTAAAAAATGCTTGGATTTTCAAACATAAAAGTTTACCTATTAACGATGCTGATTTAATTAAAATTAAACCCATGGCAAAAGATCGTGCAAACGTTTTATGGGATGCCTTTATTAGTCGCCAAGTAGATCACCCTGACTTTTTTAAAAAAGGTGACTGGCCATTTAATAGCAGTAATTGGCATGAACAAGGTAAATGGGAAGGTATTTGGGATAGTAATGAAGAAAACTTACCTGAGTTAATTACTACGCATATTGCTTGGGACAGTAATACCGTTGTCTATTATTGCTCTAATAGAGACAATGTTATCGAAACTACTTGGTCTGTATTTAAACGATGTTGGAAAAACTTTTTGTTTATGGATGATGGTTGTATTCTTGTTGGTAAAAAACGTAAAGAAAGCGTGCAATTTAATAGCAATGGCACCTTTAAAATAGGTAACAAACCAAGTTAATGAACACTAATAAAACGATCGTGAAACAAAGCTTACATAAAGAAAACCTTCACCGTCACGGTTATGACTTTAGTGCATTAACGAAAAGCTACCCGCCATTATCAGCTTTTATTATTAGTAACCAATTTAATCAGCAAGCAACAATCGATTTTAGCAATACAGAAGCAGTTAAAACTTTAAACCGTGCTTTATTAAGAAGCTATTATCGTATTGAACATTGGGATTTTCCAACAGGGTATTTATGCCCCCCTATTCCTGGGCGGGTAGATTATATCCACCACCTCAATGATTTGTTGACAAATCATTCCGCTGAGACTTTCCAAAAAGTGGCAGTATTAGATATTGGTACAGGCGCTAGTTGTATTTATCCTATTTTAGGAGCACGCACAAAAGGTTGGCACTTCGTTGCTTCAGATATTGACCCTATATCAATTAAGGCAGCTAAGACAAATATACTTGCTAATAAAGGGTTAACAAAGCAGATCACTTGTCGATTACAACCAAATAGCGAGCACATTTTTGAGGGCGTAATACAGCCTAATGAATTTTATCACCTAACAATGTGTAACCCTCCTTTTCATAAGTCCTTGGCGGAAGCGACGAAAGGGACATCAAGAAAGTGGCAAAACCTTAACAAAGGTAAAGAAAGTAAGGCCTTAAATTTTGGTGGGCAAAAAGCAGAGCTATGGTGTCAAGGAGGAGAAGTAGGCTTTATTCGAAAAATGATAAAAGAGAGTAAAAAATATCAAAATCAAGTTTTATGGTTTACTTGTTTAGTCTCGAAGAAAGACAACCTTTCAGCAATAAAATTGACGTTAAAAAAAGCCAATGCAACCAAAGTTAACGTAGTAAAAATGGCGCAAGGGCAAAAGGTTAGTCGATTTATCGCTTGGAGCTTTTCAAAGTAACACTATCAAGAAAAGCTACCAGCGACTAAACTAAGCTTTAGGCGCCATACTTTCTGGCATAAGAACCGCAATCACTTGTCCTTTAGCACAAATAACATCATTGGCTGATAGCGTAATATCAACGGTAATTTTACGATCTTTGATTTCACTAAACTTACCAATTAACGTTAACTCAACGCCTTGTGGTGTTGGCGCTAAGAAGCTCACATTAAGTGCACCTGTTACAAAACGCATTGGTGGTAAACTGCCTAACTCTCGACCTTGAGAAAGGTAAGACATTGCAGAGGCACTACCGGTACCGTGACAGTCTATTAATGACGCAACCATGCCGCCATAAACAAAACCCGGAATAGCTGTATACTTTTTATCTGGAATACAACGTGCGACTGTCGTGCTGGCACTTAAGTCTTCCTCATCAATATGTTGCCAATGGCTTTTTAATTGATGCCCTTCAGGGTTGTTTTTTCCACAGCCATAACAGTGGCTTATTTCTTCAGGGTAAAAATCTTGGAAAGCTTCGTTGTTCATAAAAGTCCTTATTTATTCTGAGGAGCACCATAGGAAAAATCTTATCTATGGTGCTTTTATTTAGGAAGAGTATTCGCTTAGCCAATAGGTCGTAAGTCATCAATGACCTTGCCATCATCAGCTAAAGTCCCTATTGCAACTAATTCAACAGTACCACTGAGTTTAACTATCTTTTTCAAGCTAGCATTAATATTCTCAATGAGGCTTGTCGTATCAGCGTCAGAAAAACCCGTTGTGTCTATCTCGCACTGCAAGCTCATCTGATCATTATGGTTTACTTTAGTAACCGATAAGCGCATTTTAGCAACTTGTTCATATTCTTTACGAACTTTTTCTACTTGTCCTGCATGCACAAACATACCTTTAATTTTGGTTGTTTGATCAGCTCGACCCAACCAACCTTTAATACGCATGTTAGTACGGCCACACTCACTAGTGCCCGGTTTTACTGCTGATAAGTCGCCTGTAGCAAAACGAATTAGAGGGTAATCAACATTAAAACTGGTTACTACAACTTCACCAACCTCTCCCTCTTCAACTGGTTCTAAACTACCCGGACGAACGATTTCAACCAATAAGTCTTCAGCAATGATTAATCCATCTCCAACAATTGATTCAAAGCCAATCAAACCGACATCAGCACTTGCGTAAGCTTGTAGTGTGTCAATGCCCGCAGCAGTAAACTCAGCTCTTAATGCTTCAGGTAATGCTTCACCTGTAACTAATGCTTTCGTAACACTCGAAATATCACGCTGATTCTTATCCGCTTTATCAAGTAGTATTCTTAAAAATGACGGTGTACCACAATAGCCCTGTGGTTTTAAATGCTCAATAATATCAAGTTGTTGCTCTGTTTGTCCTGGCCCAGCCGGAATAACAACACAACCACAAGCTCTAGCACCAGAATCAAGAATAAAACCACCTGGCGTTAAGTGATAAGACAACGTATTTTGTACTAAATCGCCTTTTCTAAAGCCAGCTGCATAAAAAGCTTGCCCTACGCGCCACCAATCATCGCTGGTATTCTCAGGATCATAGATAGGACCAGGAGACTGAAAGATTCGACCTATATTAGCTGTTTTCGCATCCAAACCACCTAAAGGGGAGTTTTTACTTTGTATCTGCATTAAATCAGATTTTCGAGTAATAGGTAATTGTGCTAATAATTCACGGCTAGTTATTTTTTCAGCATCAATGTGCTCGAGCGTGTCACTATAATGTAGACATTCTTGCTTAGCATAGGTAATAAAAGCAGGTAAACGTTCTAATAGAGATTGCTCACGTAAACCAGAATCTTGGCATTCTCTTTCGTAAAAATATTGTTTCATGGTAACTCGATAGTTTAAAAATATTATTATTTTATTTTTTCATGTACTTTCACAAAGCTGCCAGTTCTTTCGATTTATAGTACTTCTTGCGTATATGATCTAAGCAGGAAACACATTGGAAAACTAAATCGAGTGAAATGGCATAAGCGGAATATACGTGATTACAACCAACGCTTACGTCTTTTGTAAGACTTTAAGTTTTTAAAGCTTTTACGTTCTTCGTTGCCGCCACCTAAATAAAATTCTTTTACATCTTCATTGCTAAGCAATTCTTCTTGAGTACCATCAAGTACAACTTTACCTGACTCCATAATGTACCCGTAATCAGCAGCCCTTATTGCATAGTTAGCATTTTGCTCAACTAACAACATGGTAATGCCTTGATCTTGATTGATCTTTTTAATAATACCAAATACTTCTTTAACAAGTAATGGTGATAGACCCATTGAAGGTTCATCTAAACAAATCATTTTAGGACGAGCCATTAATGCTCTACCAATGGCTAGCATCTGTTGCTCACCACCTGATAAATAACCGGCTAACCCTGTACGTTCTTTTAATCGAGGAAAGTAATCAAAAACCATTTCAAGATCTTGATTTATTTGTGAGTCATTACGTGTATAAGCACCTAATTTTAGATTTTCTATTGACGTCATGTCTTCGATAATTCGACGACCTTCCATCACTTGAATCAGACCACTTCGTACAATGTCTTCCCCATTTTTCTTATCAATACGTTCGCCCATAAAGTGAATGTCACCTTTAGTAACTTCACCATATTCACTTTTAAGTAAGCCTGAAATTGCTTTCAGTGTTGTTGATTTTCCCGCACCGTTTGGTCCAAGTAATGTGACAACGTCTCCTTCCGGTACGTCTAAGGTAACACCTCTAAGTACTTGAATAACTTCGTCATAAACAACTTCAATGTTGTTAACCGATAACATTGGTGTAGCTGTTTGAATTTTTGCTGCCGCCTGAGACATATTTATACTCCGCTGAAACTATAACTACCCAACTATTGCGATGTAACTCAACTTTGTTTAAAAGCTTGCGCTAGTCGCTGCAAGTTGAGTAGTTATATTATAATAGACCTTCTAAAAACTATTTAATGATAAAGATTAATAACCTAACCAATCATCACGACGATCCAATGTAACTGTTGATACTTTATTAACTTTAACGCTATCACCTTCATAGTTACCTTTATAGATATTAACTTGGTTAATACCACGGTGATCGTCCATGCTCCAGTTAGCCGCTAAACATACACCTTCTAAGCCTTTAGGTACCCAGTTTTTATTAGCATACATGCCCTTTTTAATGTTTTCGCCTGTAATACCGCCGTTATCTTTAGCCCATTCCATTGCTTCTTTCATGAAGTATGTAGAACATACGCCACGCATGTAGTGATGAACGCGTTCTACTTTACCTTCTGGATCTGAATTTTTTGAAATTTCACGTACAAGTTTCATACCTGGTACATCATCACCCCAAAATGGTGTCATTGTTGGGAAGATATAATTTTTAATGCCGTCAGTTGCAGCATTGAATACATTTTTATCACCACCCCAAATACTTGACATTAGCGTAATATCAACGCCAACTGTTTTACAAGACTTGATTAGTGATAATACTGAACCACCGATATTAGCAACATAACCATAGTTAGAACCTGAGCTCTTAATACTTAAACATTGCGCTTTAAAATCACCTGGTTTCATAGAAACAACTACTGGCGATTGAACATCAAAACCAAGTTCTTCAGCATATTCTGCACAAGCTGCTTTAGGTGCATTTGGGAAAGGATGGTTAGCGCCTATGTGAGTAAACTTAGGTTGTCCTTTGCCGCCTTTAGCTTTAAAGTCTTCAGCCGCCCACTGTACTAAACCACGACATGCATCTGAATAAGAAGCGCCATAGAAGAAGTTATAAGGTGCTGGTTTTTTCGTATGAGGATTTTTACCAGTAGGATCTGTTAAATGACCAGAGTAAGATGCTGAGAAAACTGGCGTTTTATCACGAGCAACAAATGAGATTAATGCTTCAGTATCAGCTGTACCCCAACCTTGCATAGCAACCATGCCTTTACGTGATTTCCATTTTTTATAAGCGGCAATAGCTTGTGGAACTTTATAACCGTAATCAATCGTTTCAGATTCAAGTTTAGTGCCTTTAATACCACCATGAGCATTAATATAAGCAAGTGAATCACGTACACCATTTGCATATGCTTTACCAACGAAGGCAGTTGGACCTGACATATCAGCTAAATGACCAACAAAAACAGAATCTTGTGCTTGTACTTGGCTAGTAGCGCTTAATGCAATACTGGCAGCGATTGAGCTTACTAATATTTTCTTATTCATAACTTTTCTCATGTGAACTTCCTCAACTTGTTTTTTAGTTTTTTCTTACCGGTATAGCTTAAAAAGGTAAGTGTTGTTTTTATATTTACTTTTTACTTTTTTACAACACGCAGTTAGTTTAATTAACTTCCCCATCAACCTAACTGCGCTTTATTCTCAAAGACTTACTTATCTAAATTAAACGATTAGTAAGCAAATGGATAGAATTTCCAGTAATTTTTAATTTGATTCCAACGATGAGCTAGCCCTTCTGGTTCAAAAATTAAAAATCCGATAATTACTAAGCCGATAGCCATTTCTTTGATATAAGCTAAACCATCAACAACCATAGGAATATTACCCCAATCGGTCATTTTCAATACGCCAACGCCACTTTCTAATACTTCAGGCAAAAACACCATAAAGATAACGCCCATCAATGTACCTTTTACCGAGCCTAAGCCACCGATAATGATCATCGCTAAGAATTGAATAGACATCATAATAGTGAAACCCTCAGCAGATACATAACCTAAGTAATGAGCATATAACGCACCACCAATACCTGCATAAAAAGAAGATATACCAAATGAAAGTAGACGATATTTATTTAACTTTACACCCATAATTTCAGCGGATAAGTAATGGTCACGTACCGCAACAAAAGCTCGTCCATCACGGCTACGCAATAAGTTGCAGCCCCAAATAAACATAAACACTAATGCAAACAACGCGATATAGTAAAAACTTTCATCTGTGTCAAAAGCAAAACCAAATAAGTTTACTGGGTCAGCCATTGAACCTGCAGCACCACCAGAAAACCACTCTGCACGGGCGAAGAAATCTTCAATAATAAATTGCGCAGCAAGTGTTGCTATCGCTAAATATAAACCCTTAATTCGAGCAGCTGGTGCACCAAACATCATGCCAACAGCCATGGTTAAGAAGCCTGCTAAAGGGATACATATAAACACTGGAATACCCATGCTTATATTTAACCAAGCTGAAGCAAATGCGCCAAAGCCAAAGAAAGCCCCATGCCCTAACGATATTTGGCCCGTGTAACCCACCAAAATGTTTAAACCTAATGCGGCAATACCTAAATAAGATATTTGAATCAATAAGGTAATAAAGTAACCATCAACAACTAACGGTGCAAAGCACAGTGCTAAGATGGTAAAAATAGTCACCCAACGGATGGTTTTTGTTTCAAAAATTGTATTATCTTGCTTGTAGCTAGTACGGAAATCTCCGCACGGGCGCATACTTAAACTAGACATAAATCGCTCCTAATAATTGTTCGTTTGTCAGTTAAATTACGCGCTATATACGCTCAATGTCTTTAGTACCAAATAAACCGTAAGGCTTGAACCAAAGAATAATTAACAACACATAAAATGGTGCAATATCGTACATATTACCAATATGTAGGTATTGACTATCAAAAAACTCAGCAATGTTCTCTAATACACCGATGATAAGACCACCAACAATTGCACCAACAATTGAATCCAATCCACCTAAAATAACAGCTGGGAATACTTTGATACCCATGATAGATAGTGAATCTGATACACCATTAACCATACCAAGCACGATACCTGCAGTAGCAGAAACTGTCGCGGCAATACCCCAACTCATCGCAAACACATGCTTTACTGACACACCTAAACTTTGAGACGCTTGTTGATCGAAAGCTGTCGCTCTCATCGCTAAACCATGTTTAGAGTGTTTAAAGAATAAGAAGAACGCAACCATGATAATTAGGGCGATTATCGTACTCATTAAGTACGCCATCTCTACGTTTAATCCCATGATACTAATAGACTGACTATCAAATACTTGCGGGTAACTTTGTGGTGAAACACCAAATATCCACTTCATTAACGATTGGAAGAAGATAGATAACCCGATAGTCACCATAATTACAGAGATAATCGGTTCACCAATCATCGGACGTAACACGACCATTTGTAACAGAACACCAAAACCAGCCATAAATAAAAGTGACAAGATAAACCCGACAAAGAATGGTAGTTCTAAGTAAATCAATGTTGCCCAACATACCCAGGCACCAATAAGTAAAAACTCACCCTGAGCGAAGTTTACAATTTGTGTTGATTTATAAACCAACACAAAACACATACCAATTACACCGTACAATAAGCCAACAATCAGGCCATTGATGATTAATTGTATTAAGAGTTCAAAATTCATGATGCTTTCCTCTGAGTTTGACTACCAACAGCACTACCATCGTTTTCAATAACCGTAGCAACTTTAAGTGTCGTTTGAATACGTGAGCTACCACCATCTTGGAAGGTGATTACCGTATCAATATCAACTGTCTCTTTATTGTCATAAATAGACTCGATAATATCACCGTATTTATCAGCAATAACGGTACGTCTAACTTTACGTGTACGTGTTAATTCACCATCATCCGCATCAAGTTCTTTGTAAAGCAAAATGAACTTATTGATTTTTTGTGCATCAGGTAAGGTTGCGTTAACTTTTTCTACTTCTTCAGATAGTTTTGCATAAACTTCAGGTACAGCTGAAAGGCTCGTGTAGTTAGTAAAGCCTAAACCTTGTTGTTCAGCCCACTTAGACACGATAGAAAAACGAATACAAATAATGGCACTCAAGTAAGGCATATCTTTACCCAAGATAACCGCTTCGCCAATAAATGATGAGAATTTCAATTTATTTTCAATATATTGTGGTGAATACTGCACACCATTACTGGTTTTAGCTAAATCTTTGATTCGGTCGATAATAACTAAATGCCCTGAAGGTTTGAAATAGCCCGCATCACCGGTATGCATCCAACCATCAATAACATCTTCATCATATGCTTCTTGGTTATCTAAATAACCAGTGAACATACCAACAGTTCTTGCGACAACTTCACCAACACCTTCTTTATCGGTATTGATAACTTTTACTTCAGCCGTATCGAAAGCAACACCAACACTGTCGTAATCAACATCATCTTCTTTGTGAACTGTGTAAGCACCACATAACTCAGTTTGACCATATAATTGACGTAACGGTACACCAATGGTTTGGAAGAACCTAAAGGTATCAGGTCCCATTGCAGCGCCACCCGTTGCTGCTGATTTCAAATAGGTGAAACCTAATCTATCTTTTAAGGCATTCATCAATATAAAATCGGCAAGCTTTGAGCGTTTACCTTCTAACTGTGCTTTTTCAGATAATTTAAAAGCATAATTAAATAATTTTTGTTTAAGTGGCGTTGAGTCCATCATACGGGCTTTAACGTCAGCTAAAATACCTTCCCAAACACGAGGTGCTAGTAGTACAAATGTTGGGCCAATTTCACGTAAATCTGCCATCAGTGTTTCTTGCCCTTCAACAAAGTTGACTATTTGGCGAGAAATCAATGCTTGGCCTACTGCGTATACTTGCTCCATGATCCATGGAAGTGGCAATACGGATACGTAGTTATCACCCGGTTGGCGAGGATCAGCACGTAAATATGAACTACAATGCTTAACAAAATTACCACCACGTAAAAAGGCAATTTTAGGTTTTGAGGTTGTACCTGATGTAGTACAGTAAATAGCCGTTTCATCGGCATCAGTCGCATCAACATAAGTGTCATATAACTCAGGTGACATTTTATCTATTTCTTGTCCCTGCTTGTATATATCTTCAATGCTGATTAAACGTTTATCGTCATATTTACGCATACCACGCGGGTCACAATAAACAATATATTTCACATCTTTAATGTCTTCGCCTAACTCAAGCAATTTATCACACTGCTCTTCATCTTCTGCAATAACGACTGTTGCATTACTTTTATTAAGTAAATAAACCACTTCTTCATGTAAAGAATCTTGGAAAATACCAATGGAGTAACAACCCATAGAATGCGCGGCTATTTCACCCCAAACCCACTCTGGTCTGTTATCACCTAATAATGCTATTGCATCTTTAGGGTTAACGCCTAATTTTCTTAAGGCTAGTGATATCCACTTAACGCGGTCACTATAATCTTGCCAATTAAATTCGTTCCAAATACCAAATTCTTTTTCACGCATGGCAACTTCGTTTGGCCAATTTTTAGCGTTATGTCTCAGTATTTTTGGAAAAGTATCTAACTCTCCCATTTCATATTTTGCTGTTGCAGCTACTTGTAAGTTAGACATTAGCTAGCCTCCTTTACGGCTTCTTCATCTTCATCATCTTCGATACCAAGATAAGCACGTTTAACATGTGGATCAGCCATAACTTCATCAGGTAAACCTGACATTAGCTTCTTACCAAAATCAAGCACCATTACTTGGTGTGATATATCCATAACTACGCCCATGTCATGTTCAATCATAACAACAGTTATGCCAAACTCTTCATTTAAATCAAGAATATAACGAGCCATATCTTCTTTTTCTTCTAGATTCATACCAGCCATTGGCTCATCAAGAAGAATTAATTTTGGTTTCAACGCCATTGCACGTGCTAGCTCAACACGCTTACGTAGACCGTAAGACAAAGTACCAGCAACAGATTTTCTGATATGTGATATTTCTAAAAAGTCGATTATTTCTTCACAGTAACGACGGTGATCAAGTTCTTCTTTTTGCGCAGGTGATGCCCAATATAATGGCCCAGTTAACCAGTTATTTTTCAATAAGTGGTGACGGCCAACCATTATGTTGTCTAAAACCGACATGTGACCAAACAGAGCTAAATTTTGAAACGTTCGCCCCATACCAAGATCGGCTCGGTCATTTGGACGCAGATTAGTGACAATTTTGTCATTAAAAATTACGTTTCCAGAATTCGGTTGATATCGTCCAGAAACACAGTTAAGCATGGAGGTTTTCCCTGCACCGTTAGGACCGATAATGGAAAACACAGAGCCACGGGGTACTTCAAAGCTAACGTCGGTTAATGCTTTTACACCACCAAACGCTAATGAAATATTTTCTACTTTGAGTATTGAATCATTCATACTCACACTCCTAAATTGATAAATAATGTTTTAGATGATGCAAGTACTAGTTTTTTAACTTTATTGTTAAACATTTCTATTTCCCTTGTTGTATGTGTTTTTATTATATTTTCTATAAGCATGTTTAATAACCATCAAACTAAGGTTTGCCTAATCATATTAGTCGAGTACAGAAATCTAACAATCGGAAATAAGATCTAGCACCTAAAAACTAGTCCTTTAGTAGTAGATTAAAAAACAGAGTAAATCAAATAAGTAACTAGTATAAATAGATAGGTTTTTTACTGATAAAATATGGTAAATTCACTTTAGATGGCAGTGTCTTAGAGATTTTTATGTTTGCAAATTGGTTATTGGTTAGCGTTAGTATTGGCTATATTGGGTTATTGTTTCTTATTGCTTATTTAGGTGGTAAATACCGAAATAAGCTCAAGCCTAACCAGCAATCTATTATTTATGCATTATCTTTAGGGGTTTACTGTACATCATGGGGGTTTCTTGGAACCACCGCACAGGCAGCTAATAATTCTTTTACTTATAACTCTGTATACTTAGCTCCTATATTATTATTTATTTTCGCTTGGCCATTTATTCAGCGAATAATTAAAACCAGTTTAAAACTTAAAATCACCTCTATTGCAGATTTACTCTCTGCCCGCTTTGGTAAGTCTCAATCTTTAGCCATCATCATTACATTAGTGGCATTAATTGGCACGATGCCTTACATAGCGCTTCAATTAAAAGCGATTATTTATTCCTATCAGATTTTGCAAGAAACATCTGATTTACCTATTTGGCAAATAGGGTTAGTTGTTAGCATCATTTTAGGGGTGTTTACCATTATATTTGGCGTACGTACTATTGATATTACTGAACGTCATCCAGGTGTAATGATCGCAATCGCTTTTGAATCACTAATCAAGTTAATTGCTTTTTTATTGGTTTCGTTATTTGTTTGTTTCGTTCTTTATGACTCCCCTCTTCACATTTGGGAATTATCAAAAAACACAATTTCGTTGGAGGAACAATTTAGTACTAATAGTTTAGTTGAATTATTTGGTTTACTCATTATTGGTATATCTGCTTTTTTATGTTTTCCAAGACAGTTTCAAGTGATGTTTGTTGAAATAAAAGAACAAAAAATTAGTACCTCCGCTCGATGGATGCTGCCTTTATACATATTAGTTTTTACTTTTTTTGCTGGCCCACTTGGCCTAGCAGGCAACCTTACTTATGGTGATTCATTACCTTCTGATGCTTATGTATTATTTTTACCTGCCTATAACGGACAACTATGGCTATCCTTATTTGCTTTTTTAGGTGCAGTTTCAGCGGGTAGTTCAATGGTAATCGTTTCAACTATCGCATTAAGTACCATGCTCAGTAATGAAATTGTTTTTCCATTAATGTTTAAACATTCAAATAAACAACACCATGATTTTAACCACTTTCAAAAGCAACTTTTACTCATCCGTAAAGCCTTAGTGTTATTGGTTATCTTTTTAAGTTATGGACTATTGTTGTTGTCACCACCAGGTACTTTATCATCATTAGGTGAAGCTGCTTTTGGTGCGATTGCACAAATAGGCCCAGCCTTGTTTGTCGCTTTCTATTGGCGAAGAGCAACCCTTTCGGGTGTACTTGCCGGTATAAGTAGCGGATTTATGGTTTGGACTGTATTTAATTTGTTACCGCAATTAGGTATCTATGATCACCCGCTTGCTGCTACGGATTTGCCTAAAACAACCGTCATTACCTTAATTGCGTTATTGATCAATATTATTACCCTTTGGATTGTTTCTTTAGCCACAAGACAAAGTATTCGTGAACAGATGCAAAGTAAATTTTTCTATAAAACAGAAAAGAAAACACAATCAAACTTCCCTGTTCAACCTAAGGTAGATATTGCCGAATTAAAGTTTTTAATGACTCGGTTTATTGGCAAAGAAAAAGCTGATGAATGTTTTAAAGAATTTTATAGTTTATATAGCTTACATCACAGTAAAAGTAACAAAGAACAAAATGAAGCACTATTATTTCATACTGAAAATACACTTGCCCGTGTATTAGGATCAGCGTCTGCTAAATTAGTTACCTCACTTGCGACTAATGGCCGAGGAATGGCTTTTGATCAAGTCGCAAAATTAGTTGAAGATAATTCAAATCAACAATTAGAGTTCAGTAGAACCGTATTACAAAGTGCTATCGAAAATGTTAGTGAAGGTATTTCCGTTATCGACAGTGAATTAAACCTAGTAGCCTGGAATAGGCGATATCTCGATATTTTCAATTACCCTGATGATTTTATCTATATTGGCTGCCCGATTAGTCAATTAATACATTTCAACTTAAGTCAGCAAGGCTATTTTGCAAAGGACATTAACCTTCAGGTTACGAAGCGAATTAAATTTATAAAGGAAGGTAGCCGTCATAATTCTGAGTATAAGCTGAAGAATGGTAAAACTATTCATATAGAAGGTAGCCCCATTCCTGGTGGTGGCTTTGTCATGATTTTTTCTGATATCACTAAGTACCGTCAAACAGAAAAAGTATTAAAAGATGAAAATACCGATTTGGAGTCCAGAGTACGCTATCGAACTGCTGAGTTAGAACAAGCCAACAAAGAACTCGCGCAAGCAAATAGCGAATTAGCCCAAGCACAAGCTAAAGCAGAGCAAGCTCATATAAAGAAAAGCCAATATTTAAAAGCCTGTAGTCATGATTTACTACAGCCTTTATCTGCAGCACGGTTGTTCTCTTCAGCTATCACGTTAAGTCCTAGAGTGAGTAGAGAAGAGCGAGATCAAATAAAACAAATTGATAATTCGTTAGAAATTGCCAATAGCCTATTACTTGATCTTAACGAAATAGCACGAATTGAAAGTGGGAATATTACCCCCACTATTGCACCTGTTGAGATCAAACACTTATTCTCTATGCTAACGTCAGAGTTTAATGCGTTAACAACTGAGTATGAGGTTGATTTCCACTTTAAAACAAGCAAACTTTACATTGCGAGTGATATTACGTTGCTCTCAAGAATAGTGCAGAACTTTCTTAGCAATGCTTTTAGGTATGCGCATAGCTTAGATAATACAAATAACAGTAAAGTACTTTTGGGCTGTCGTAGACAGGGGAATGAGCTTTCAATTCAAGTATTTGATAATGGCCCAGGGATCCCAGCAAACAAACAGAAACAAGTGTTTGAACAATTCACTCAACTCAATAGCACCAATGCTATTGGTCCAAAAGGCTTGGGTTTAGGGCTAAATATTGCACAAAGCCTAGCTTGTATTCTAAAGCATAAAATCGATTTAAAATCTAAACCTAATCACGGTTGTTTATTTAGTGTCAATGTCCCTATATGCCAAGCGCCTGTAAGATCTCAAGAAAATTTCCCACCTGCAAGCATGAGCTTACAAGGTGTTGGGGTACTATGTATAGATAACGAGCACGCTATTTTATCAGGAATGGAAAAATTGTTATCCGCATGGCAATGTCATGTTTTTACGGCAAGCAATGCACAACAAGCAAAAGATATTTATACGCGGCATGAAGATGAGATAGATATTTTATTAGTGGATTTCCAACTGACGGGACATCAAGATAAAGATGAACAGTTTTCGCCTAAAGTGCTGACAAATAAAAAGCATAAATCACCATATTTATCAGGTAATATCAATGGTATAGAGTTAATTGAACAACTTAGAACAATGAGTCATTATTCTTTGCCTGCAATTCTCATTACAGCTACAACTGATAACAACTTAATGACTCTCGCTAAGCAATCAGATATTGGTTATCTACGAAAAATCATAAAGCCTATCGCTTTACGATCATTAATGAGTTCATTGTTAAGTAAAGAGCTAAAGAAAAATTATTCGAATAAAGCGTAAAAGAGTGGAATATCCCAAGCTGATGAGATGGCTTGGGATTATTGATTAATGACCAAATGTGCCTTGATTTAATTGTACTTCATTGAGCACAATAACAGCTTGAGTACGATTACGTACCCCAAGTTTTAAAAATATGGTACTCGCATGACTTTTTACTGTAGATTCAGATAAACCTAGTTCATAAGCTATTTGCTTATTCAGCAGACCATCAGCAAACATTAACAGTATTTTATGCTGCTTAGGGGTTAGTGAAGCAATCCTGTCATCAGAAGTAACACCTTGTTGCTTTTTGGCATTAAACTCCCCTTCTGGTGTCCATAGCTTACCTGTTAGTACTTCTTTTATAGCCACTAGCATTTCAGGCACAGGGGTCGAT
>OJCW01000217.1_pt1 | contig 23095 bp, 21 predicted proteins | sample 1592461 | NCBI WGS metagenome assembly OJCW01 (sample SAMN05416884, study PRJEB24817) | seawater metagenome | isolation source: Sea water | place: Canada:Atlantic | collected 2013-11 | reverse complement strand
TCAAGACCGCCAGAAGCGTCTTTAATTGCTAATTCCATCACTAAATCTCCAGGACTTATGCTTTAACAGCTGGTTTAACGATAACGTCACCGCCAATAGCTCCAGGTACTGCACCCTTAACTAAAAGCAAATTACGCTCAGCGTCAACGCGAACTAGTTCTAAGTTTTGAGTCGTTACACGCTCAGCACCCATATGACCGGCCATTTTCTTACCTTTAAACACCTTACCAGGTGATTGGTTTTGACCGATTGAACCAGGAGCACGGTGAGATAGAGAGTTACCATGTGTAGCGTCTTGCATGCTGAAATTCCAGCGCTTAACACCACCTTGGAAACCTTTACCTTTAGAAGTACCGGTTACGTCAACCTTGTTGATTTCGTTGAATAATTCAACAGTAAGCTCAGCGCCTACTTCAAAATCGCCTTCACCACCGTTAAGGCGGAATTCCCACAGACCGCGACCCGCTTCAACGCCAGCTTTAGCGAAGTGACCCGCTGAAGCTTTGTTTACACGACTTGCTTTTTTAGTGCCTGCGGTTACTTGAAGCGCGTTATAACCGTCTGTTGCGTCAGATTTGATCTGAGCAATGCGGTTAGGTGTCGCTTCAATAACTGTCACAGGGATAGATACACCATCTTCAGTGAAGATTCGTGTCATACCCACTTTACGACCGACTAGACCTAATGCCATTTTCCTAAAACCTCTCTAATCTTTCGATTAACCCAGGCTGATTTGAACATCAACACCAGCAGCAAGATCTAAACGCATAAGCGCGTCTACAGTCTTGTCAGTTGGTTCTACGATGTCTATCAGACGTTTATGGGTGCGGATCTCGTACTGATCACGCGCATCTTTATTAACGTGCGGTGAAGTTAGTACAGTAAAACGTTCAAAGCGTGTAGGTAGTGGGATTGGACCACGTACTTGTGCGCCAGTGCGTTTCGCAGTTTCCACGATTTCTGCCGTTGATTGGTCAATCAAACGGTGGTCAAAAGCTTTTAGGCGAATACGAATGCGTTGATTTGACATTCTTAACCTCAATATAAAGAGCATTTAAAAGAGCATAAAAAAACGACCGAAACAATCTTAATTATTAAGATGTCGGCTGTTTGATTATATCTACGTTGAGTTCCAAATCGGAACTCCTGTTTATTAGCTTGAAATCCAAGCTTAATTTATCCTTTCTAATTCCCAGAGGAATTTTGAAAGCCTGCGTATTATAGAGGTATTGGTGATAAATGCAACAACTATTTAGAAACAATGTAATGAATACTAATTTGATTAAATATGCGTCCATACATGTTCAATAGCTATACTTGAACTAATGCTTTTGATGCTAGTCAACAAACAACTAAACATCTTAATTGCGCAAACTAAGGGATTTTTAGATATTATGGTATCCTGTTGCGCTAATTTTGCCCTTAATACTCTCAATATGGTGAGTCGATGCGTATTTTTAATTATTGTTTAAATGTTATGTCTGCTGGATTTAGTCGCTTATTTGTGAAAAGCAAAGTGCTGCCAGAAAATCCTATTAAACAGTATGATCTAAACCCTGAGTACCCTACATTTTACATAGTGCGTTTAAATTCACGTTTTGATTTAGCCGCGCTGGCACATGTTTGTAAAAAGAATGGCCTACCTAGCCCAACAGAAGAGCAAGTGCTAGGGACTCAAAATTTAGACCGTTTTATTGGTATTAAAAATCCTCCACCGTTATTTGGTGATGAAGCAAAACCAACCAATGCTTTAGCCCAAGGCAAGCAAATTATTGAGTACTTAATAAAAAGCGGTCAGCAAAACGTACAAGTGGTGCCTGTTACTATTTTATGGGGGCGCGATCCAGGTAAAGAAAAGCCAGGACTACGTACTTTAATTACACACTCTCTTACTCCAAGCTGGTTTAGAAAGTTTTTTGTGGTGTTATTTTCAGGGCGCGATAACTTTATTCGCTTTAGCCAACCACTCGACTTATCACTTTTAGTCAATGAAAAAGCCGACGTAAGTGAGTTACCTCATAAATTATTACGCGTAGCGCGTGTTCACTTTAAGCGCCAAAAGCTAGCTGCTACAGGCCCTAAAATGCCATCTCGTGAGCAATTGTTTAATTCATTATTAGCGTCACCTACTATAAAAAAAGCAATTCAAGATGAAGCTAACGCTAAAAACATTAGCCAAACAGAAGCTCGTCAAAATGCACTTAAGCTACTTGATGAAATAGCCGCTAATTACTCTGAAGCAATGATACGTGTGGCCGAAAGGTTTTTAACTTGGTTATGGAATAAGCTTTATAATGGTATTGATATTAAACACGCCGAACAAATTCATGAACTAACAGATAAAGGCCATGAAATAATTTATATGCCTTGTCATCGCAGCCATATGGATTACTTACTGCTTACTTACTCTATTTATCATTTAGGTTTAGTACCTCCGCATATAGCTGCAGGTATAAATCTTAACTTTTTCCCTGCCGGAGGCATATTTAGACGCTCTGGTGCGTTTTTTATTCGTCGCTCGTTTGCAGGTAATAAACTTTATTCTGCCATATTCAAAGAGTATTTAAGCCAACTGTTTATTAAAGGTTACTCTGTTAAGTTTTACACGGAGGGCGGTCGAAGCCGAACTGGACGCTTACTGCCGCCTAAAACGGGCATGCTATCTATGACATTACAAGCAATGCTACGCGGAATAGACAGACCAATATCTATTGTACCTGTGTACATTGGCTACGAGCACGTCATGGAAATTAATACCTACCTTAAAGAGCTGGATGGTAAAGATAAAAAAGGCGAATCTATATTTGGTATTTTTAAGGCAATCAAAAACCTTAAAAACTACGGTCGTGGTAATTTAAACTTTGGCGATCCAATCTCTATTAACCAATACTTAAACGATAACCAACCTGATTGGCGTGATTCAATACACCCAACTGACGTGCAAAAGCCACAATGGTTAGCACCACAAGTAACTAAACTTGCCGACCAAGTAATGGTTAAAATTAATAATGCAGCGGCGCTTAATGCGGTTAACTTACTAGCGATGATATTGCTGGTTAATGATAAGCAAGCATTGAGTAAACCAAAGCTATTAGCTCAGCTTGATTTTTATCTGCGCTTACAGCGTGATGCCAGCTACAGTAACAAAGTAACTACACCAGACGAAACTCCAGAGCAATTACTAACGCATGCATTAAAGCTTAATAAGTTTGAAGTTATCAGTGATGAGTTTGGCGAAATCATTACGATAAGCGATAAAGAAAAAGTACTGTTTAATTACTACCGAAACAATATTTTGCACTTGTTTGCAGTACCAAGCTTAATTGCACTACATCTATTTAAACAACACAGCACTACGATTGCTCAATGCCAGCAACTTGTAAAAACATTTTATCCGCTATTTGCTAAAGAGTGGTATTTACAGCCTCTTGATGAAAACTATATAACGCGTATTTTAGCTAATTTTGCCGATCAAAATTTAATTGAGTTTGATGGCGATAACATTCATATAACGAACAGTAATGACTGCCTAGCTAAGCTTGAAATGCTTGGACGAGCACTTAGCTTTACTCTACAACGTTACGCTATTGTAATTGGTTTTATTCAAACAAGTGATGGCATTGAAAAAGCAGAACTTGAAAGAGAAAGCCAAGTACTCGCACAACGTTTAGGTACACTGCACGGCATAAAAACACCTGAGTTTTTTGACAAAAAAGTACTTGTTAGTTTTATCGAAAACTTACGTGGCGAGTCATTAATAACAGAGGGTGATAAGGGCTTAGTAGGTAGCACACAACTATGTGAAACCTATGCACACCTTAAAACATTACTGCCAGCACGCGTTTGGCAGTCAATCAGCGATATAGTACAAGATCAGTGTAACTAGCAATGCATTTACAGAAGGGGTTAGCGTTGACGCATAACCCCTTCTTGCATTGTTGAGGCAACCAAGTTGCCTTGGCGATCAAAAAACTGCCCCCGTACCAAACCACACCCATTACTCGCACTTGGACTATCAATTGAATACAAAATCCAATCATCCATTCTAAATGGACGATGAAACCACATTGCATGATCAATCGTAGCTACTTGCATATTTGGCTGCATAAACGATACACCATGAGGTTGTAATGCAGTTGGTAAAAACTCAAAATCAGACGCATACGCTAATAAGTAATTATGGATACGCTGATCGTCCGGCATTTCACCATTAGCTTTAAACCAAATATGCTTTACCGGCTCCATAACTTCTGGTTTAAACGGGTTATGAAAAGTAACCGGTCGCATTTCAATTGGCATTTCACGGGTAAACTTATTACGGATAACCTCTGGGATATGTGAAGCGTTATCTTGGTAAAACTCAAGCGATGAACGTAATTCTTCAGGTGCGGGAACATCAGGCATTGTCGCTTGATGCGATAACCCATTTTCTTCACCCTGAAATGACGCGGTCATATAAAAAATAGGTTTACCGTACTGAATTGCTTTGACTCGGCGCGTACTAAAGCTCTTTCCATCACGAATAGTTTCAACGTCATAAACAATGGGTTTAGCCGGATCGCCTGGGCGTAAAAAGTAAGAATGTAATGAATGAACTATTCGCCCTTCAGGTAGAGTTTCTTTGGCAGCAGAAAGCGCCTGCCCCATTACTTGACCACCAAATACAGCACCAAAGCCTAAATCTTGGCTTTGTCCTCGATATAAACCTTGCTCAATTTCTTCAAGTGTTAACAACGACAATAAATCATCTAATACTTGGCTCATTATTTCTTCCTCATTACCCTAGTGTCCAAATGATACTATACAATAGTGGGAAGTAAATATTTGTTAGGAATACTGTTATGGCTTACTGGCTATTTAAAACTGAACCCGATGCGTTTTCATTAGATGACTTAAAAAACGCACCAAAACAAACGACTCTTTGGGAAGGTGTGCGTAATTACCAAGCACGAAATTTTATGCGTGACGACGTCAAAGTCGGTGATTCAGTAATGATTTATCATTCAAGCTGCAAACACGTGGGCGTAGCCGGCATTGCCGAGGTTACCAAAGAAGCCTACCCAGACCCCACTCAATTTGATTTAAGCAGCGACTATTACGATGCAAAAGCCACCAGCGACAAACCACGTTGGGTTGTTGTTGAGGTTACTTATCAAAGCCATTTAAAAAAATTAATTAGCCTTAAAGATATTAAAGCCAATGACAATATTACTGAAATCGCACTTAAAAAGGGCGGACGACTATCAATAATGCCTGTTACTAAAAATGACTGGGATGAAATAATCAAAATGACGCAGTAATATCCTATCGGTTTGACCTAATTTCATTGAGTTTGATATGATCTATATTGACTTATAGCTGGAGGATTAATGAAATTACTGTATTGGTTAGATGAATGGTTAACTCTCCCGCGCAATGAGCAACAAACTCGATTACCCATGACGGGTAATGATTTACTCGGCGATGTATTTGTTAAGTATGATTTTGTTGACGTTAATAAACCCCTGCTTTTTACCTTCTCCCCTGCTGGCACCAACGTGCAAGAGCAAGATCTTCACCCTGATTTTGCACCATGGGGTTATCACTTAGCTCAAAAACAAAACGTAAACGTAATCGCTTTTCAGCATTTAGGTAAAAGTAATTGGTTTCGTAATCGTAATTTAATCTTTTTTCTCGAGCAATTATCAACATTACTTACGCCGTTTAATTGTCGACTTGGCTATGGTTTAAGTCGTGGCGGATTTGCTGTTGGCGCTTTTGCTAAACTATTAAAACTAAACCAAGTGTTGTTCTTCCATCCGGTAAGTACTAAAAATAAAGAATTAGTACCGTGGGATGACCGCTCTAGTACCGATATAGCTCAGCAGTTTGATTGGCAGCAAGATTATCACGATCTAGATTTAGGAGATGCCCAAGGCTATATTATTTACGATCCTACTAATCGTATAGACCGAATGCACGCTAAGCGCTATAAGCAGTTAACTCACTTACGAGTATTTGGTATGGGACATGGCACGCATGCCACATATTTGAATAAGTTTGGATTTTATAAGCAAGTAGCCGTAGATTTTATCCAGCACCAGCGAATTGATATTGCGCAATTTCGTCTGCAAACTAAAACCTTACGCTTTAAAGAGGATTATTACAAAAGCCTTAATAAAGCGAATGTAAACTCAGCTCACCGTCAAACACTATTAAGCAAAGCTCATAATATTTTGATTGATGAAAAAGAAGTTCACGTACAGGAACATCAGGCAAAAATTGATATTCAGCCATTAATAGATGTTGCCCTTAAGCATCAAGATGAGCATCCTAATGATGCCATTCAGTTATTAGAAGTTGCTCAACAACTTGTACCTGACGATCCTTTAATTGAGCATAAAATTAAGCAACTAGAAGAGTAACAACGCCAGTAAAAGCGGCTGTAAAGGCCAACTACTCTATTTGGCCTTTTTCTTTTTGTGCCCATACTTGGGCACAATGGCAAAGTACATCATTAACCCTAACCAAGAAAATATAATTATTCCCATTAGCCAGCCATTCTTTTCATGACCCTGTGTACGCTTACTGTTGAGTACAATAACGACAGGTAATATATAAGCACTTAAAACAACAATTAAAAATACAACTTCATTCATTATTTTTCTAGGCTCGACCAGTCTACTTCACTACTTAATACTCGATCTACCGATATATAGTGCAAAATATCGCCTTCACTTACTTTGTAATCTAATGGTGGGTTTAAATCCATATTTTGCGCACTTAAATTATGAGCAACACCCAACAGTATTGCATCATGCTCAAGCTTAAAATGATGAAACAAAGTACCAAACTCCATATCTTTGCAGCCGCTTGGTATTTTCAAACTAAATTGTGTATCGCCGTGCAAAGTAGATAGCAGCTCCTCTTGCACACGGCTCGAACCTGGATCTTGCATTGAGCGTACGAGTATCTCAGCTGATTTTGCACTACTACACTCTACATTTTGGCAATGCTCTAACATCATCTCAACTTTGGTTTCATCTAAAAAGTGAGCGCTTATATGGCAATCATCTTTTACTAAGCGACTAATGCGCAGGGCTGTTGTAAATGTCTGATCGTCATCTTGACCATCAATAATCACCTTATCAGCACTACGAATAGCAACCCGCTCTAGCTCAGCTAAATTAGTGAAGCTCGTTAAACGTGCAAAATCAACGCTTTCGTTAGCTAAAAAAGGATGATCCATTTGCTCTGTTACCGCGAGTAATATACGACGGTCAGTACGTTTCGTATCTGCCAAAATGTAATCAATCATCTTTTTTGTACGAGTGTCGTGCCAACCAAAAATAATAATATGGTGGTTACTGTGAGCAAAGTTTTTATCACCAGTCATAGCGCGCCTAATTAAGTAAGTAACAGTTTGTCCTGCTTTTCCTAGCAAAACACCAAATAAAGCTAAACCAAATGGAATTTGTATTAATGCAACCACCCAACGACCAAGATCAGTAGTTGGGCTAAAGTCACCATATCCCACTGTTGATGTTGTTACTGTGTAATAGTAAAAAAAGGTAGTAAGCGAGGTTAACGCTTTCTCATTCGCTATAAATAGTAAGCTCCATGTTAATAGCATATGAGTCAAAATAGCTAATGCCACTGCTTGCCAACTCAACTGATCTATATGAGCGCGAACAAGTAACGCTAGCCTTTTAAATATCACCGGCATAATACAAAGTCTTCGTTAGTAAATTATCTATAAACAGTACGTTACTGTAAGCGATGCTTTTAAGCAATGTTTAAGCTTTTAACCGCAAATATTAGACTAAATGCTGTTTGCCAATGGTGATTTTTCATGATTAATTAGCGTTAAAATAATAACCAAAACAGTTGTGCTTATGCTTAATAAAATAGCCCGCCCTTTTACTAAAATTGTAGAGCGTTATCTTCCCGACCCTTTTATATTTGTAATTTTACTTACAATAATTACCCTTGTCAGTGCGAGCTTATTTACAACCGCAACTAATATTGAAGTATTACAAGCGTGGGGAGGTGGGTTTTGGAACTTATTAAGTTTTGCTATGCAAATGCTACTAGTGTTAATTACAGGCTATATGTTGGCAAGTACGCCACCTATAAGTAAGTTATTAGAAAAACTAGCAACATTTGCAAGCACCGCCCCCAAAGCAATTATATTGGTAACGCTTATTTCGCTTTTAGCGAGCTGGATAAATTGGGGATTTGGCTTAGTTATTGGTGCCCTTTTTGCCAAAGCAATTGCTAAACATACTCGTGTTGATTATCGATTATTAGTAGCCAGCGCTTACTCAGGTTTTGTTGTATGGCATGGCGGATTAGCGGGTTCGATTCCTTTAACTATCGCAACCGATGGTCACTTTTCAGAGGCCAGCATTGGTATTATTAGTACAGAGCACACTTTATTTGCGGGCTTTAATATAGCCATATTAGTTGGTTTATTCATTATTATGCCGCTCGTTAATCGCTATATGCTGCCAAGCGAGCAAGAAAGCGTATATATCGACCCAGCTCTTTTACAAGAGACAACACCTAAGCCCACAACAATAACCAGACCTGCCCGACATTTGGAACAAAGTAAACTACTCGGTATGACAATTGGCTTATTAGGTTTGGCATATTTAGGCTATTACTTCTTTATTACTGGCGGAAACTTAAACCTTAATAGCGTTATTGCCGTATTTTTGTTTTTAGCTATTACGCTGCATCAAACACCCCATAATTTACTTAACAGTCTGCAACAAGCAATTCCAAGCGGGGCTGGCATTGTTATTCAATTTCCTTTTTATGCTGGCATTATGGCGGTAATGGTTGATAGCGGATTAGCACAACAGATATCACGTGGCTTTATTGCCGTTGCAGATGCTGATAGCTTGCCATTTTTTAGTTTTATAAGTGCAGGACTCGTTAATATGTTTGTACCCTCTGGCGGCGGCCAATGGGCAGTACAAGCGCCTATTGTTATACCCGCAGCACAAGAGCTAGGTGCCGATATATCTCGCGTTGCAATGGCTGTTGCATGGGGTGATGCGTGGACTAACCTAATTCAACCTTTTTGGGCATTACCCGTCCTTGCTATCGCAGGCTTAAAAGCAAAAGATATTATGGGGTTTTGTGTTGTGCAGCTATTTGTAACTGGGGTTTTTATATCGCTGGTATTGAGCTTTTATTAACTGCAAGCATTGTGCAAAGGCGTGCAATATACGCACGCCTTCATTGCTTTAAGCACTCTCACCTTGCTGACCTAAGTCCACTAATTCACCTGCATTTAAATGATAGACTTTGCCAGCCATATTAATAGTTTCTTGGCGATGAGCAATCATAATCCGTGTGATGGGTAAGTGCTGAATTTGTTCACTTATTTTGGCTTCGTTGCCTTTGTCTAAATGACTAGTCGCTTCATCCATAAACAACAAGCAGGGCGATTGATACAACGCTCGCGCTAATAATAGCCGCTGTACCTGCCCGCCCGATAAGTTTGATCCCATATCACCTACTAATGAGTTATAACCCATAGTCATTTTAGTAATATCATCATGAATAGCCGCATGTCGGGCACATTGCTCTATTTTTAAGTAATTGGGCTGTGGGTCAAAAAAGCTGATGTTATCAGCGATTGAGCCAGCTAACAATGTGTCATCCTGCATTACTGCAGCTATTTGTTTGCGATAGTTTTTAAGGCCAAGCTGGGTGATATCTTTACCATCCAGCAGCACTTTACCCGAGGTCGGCTGTAATAACCCCAGCATAATTTTCATTAGCGTAGTTTTACCCGCGCCAGATGGCCCTGTAATCGCAATCGAGTCACCGGTATTCAGCGTTAAATTAACATTATTTAAAATAGGCGCTTGCTCTTCACTGTAACTAAAGCAAATATTCTCAAGGGTAAGCTGACCTTTTGCTTTACCTTCGTCATCACCTGTATATGCCATTTCACCGTCACGATTAGCTTCTTGTTTCGTGAGTGCTATATCTGCAATACGGTCTAAGTGTAAGCGCATCATTTTGAATTGAATAATTTGCTCAATTAAGTTGGCAAAGCGGCTGGTTAACTGGTTTTTATAAGCAATAAACGCCAGTACCATACCAACAGACAAGCTATTGCTCATAACTAGCAATGCAGCAAAGTAAATCACCAATACATTTTCAAGGCCAAATAACAGTTTATTAAATGAATCAAAGCTAATGTTTAAACGCCCTAAACGGATTTCACTATTAATGACTTCAGCATAACGGTTTTGCCAAATACCTTGGCGCTGCGATTCATTACCAAACAATTTTATAGTTTGCATACCCCGAATATTTTCTAAAAAGTTCGATTGCTCTTTGGCAGATGATTGAATCATTTCTTCGGTGGCTTGATGTAGTGGACGATACAGCGCTAAACGTACTAAGGTGTAAAGCACAATTGCACCTACAACTATTGCAGTGAGCTTTAGCGAATAAATTAGCATCATAATCAATACGGTAATAGCCATCACGCCATCGACCAGTGTTTCTACAAACCCCGTGGTAATACGCTCACGTATTTGCGCTAATGAGCCAAAGCGCGACACAATATCGCCGACATGGCGCGACTCAAAATAATTCATCGGTAGCCGCAATAAGTGCCGGAGTAAGTTCACACCCATTTGCATATTCAAAAGGCTGGAAAGACGTAAAATTAGCCAACTTCGTACCGCATTAGTCACCACCGAAATAATAGCAATCAGCGCAAAACCCATAGCAAGCACCGTTAATAACGATTCATCAAAACTAATGAGTACTTCATCCACCACCCACTGCATATAATAAGGGGTCATCAAGGCAAACAACTGTAATACAAGTGATAATGCTATCAGTTTTAGTAATCCCGCCTTTAAGCCCTTCATGGTGCTCCAAAGTTGGGTAAACTTCATCTGCGCTTTTTCTTGTTTAGCTTCAAACTTACTCGTTGGCGTGAGCTCTAAACAAATACCGGTAAAGTGCTTACTGAATTCATCACTATTTAAACTGCGTTTACCCACAGCAGGGTCATTAATTGCAAACTTACCTGAAGATCCTTTACCAGAGACTTTGGTCAATACCACAAAATGATTCATATCCCAATGCAATATACACGGCGTTTGCAGTTTATGAACTTCATCAAGCGGGCATTGTAATGCACGACTGGCGAGCCCCAAGTTATCACCCAACTCAATCAGCTGTTGTAAGTTCATCCCCTTTAAATTAGCCGAAAAGCGCTTGCGCATGGCAGGCATATCCAACTGATGGCCGTGATAACACGCCACCATAGCCATAGAAGCAAGGCCGCATTCAGCTATTTCGGATTGGAGAATGAGGGGTATGCTATTTTTCAGGCTAAAGTTTAAATCCAAAACACTATCCTAAGTTAAATCACGAATTGAGCAGCTAAGCTATAATGGAAACAACTTCACTATTTGATACATTAAATTAGCTAAAAACACACATAAGATAATAAAAACAATAGTACTAATACTTTTATTCTTTTCAATCTGCTTTTCTAATGCTAAGAATATACAAGTAAATATAAATATCAGATAGTTATCACTTGAATTTTTGATGAAAATGAAAAACACACTCAAAACAAATGTTATTAATGCGATTGATTTCATTTCTGCCTTACTTCTGAAAACATTAGATTAGCATTCCTACAAATATACCCGCAGATAACCCTATAAAAAAACCTGACACAAAAAAGCTATTACTAGTACCTACTTTATTTACCCAATCACCTTTAGTGTTTTTCCATCTATGATTCATACTGTTCGCTCCATTTTATTCTATAAAATTAGAGAGCATGAGCTTACATGCCCTCTATTATTGACTAATTTTCCATGATGTATGAGGCAGTCAGAGATACACTAACGGCAATCATACCTATCCCAAACCATACAGGAGCAGTTGCTCCTGCTGCTAAAACTCCGACGCCTATTGCAATAATACCTAGGTTGCCACCCACTGCTGTGCTTTGATCAACTCCACCATTCACTTCTTGAATTTCATTTACGTTTAATTCGCGCATAATGTTATACTCCATAAATCCGACACTTTTTAGTTAAGTCGTCGGGTTGTTAATATGCTCTACCTTACAATTAAGGTGAGCGGTTAATAGGCTGGCTTTAGCTACTCGCTAAAGTTTGACTAAAGTCAGCCACGCTATTCTCTGCTTAATATTGCTGATTACAACAAATTAAACAGATGAATTTTTATTTCTTATCGGAATAAATTCCGACCTACATCCCACACCTCGCGATTAACTCACTCGCCCTTTAAGGCTGTACAGTGGCTCAAGTAACCATTCAATCAGTGTGCGCTGCTCTAGCATAATATCTGCTTCAAACAGCATGCCGCTTTTTAGCTCAAATGCTTTACCATAAGCCTGCATTTGCTGCTGGCTGAGTGTCGCTCGCAAACGGTACACTGGCTCTTGCAGGGTAATAGGCAGGCGTATTTCATTTGGAGTAATGAGCGCCTTGTCGATACGGCTAATTTTACTGTTAATAAAACCAAAGCGTTGGTAAGGGAAAGCATCAAAACGCAGGCGCGTATCGTTACCTAGCTGTATAAAGCCTGCTGAACGTGTTGGTAGCAGTAACTCTGCTACTAGCTCTGATCCTTCGGGAATAATATGCAACAGTGGTTTGGCTTGGGTAAGTGTTTCGCCTTCAACCACTTGAATGCCAGTAACAACACCGCTGTTACTGGCTGTTATGGTATATTGATAGTTACTTTTAATTTGTGTGAGCTGGTTTTTAATATCCGCTTGTTGGCGTTTAAGGCTATTTATACGCAACATATATTGTTGTGGTACGTTGGCAATATTAAAACTAAGTTGGCTTAATTGGTTTTCTTGCTGCATCAGCAAGCGTGCTAGGTTTTGTTTTTCTTGCTTAGCATCTAACAGGGCTTGCTGCTGTTGCTCTCGCTCGATGTTTGATAAAAAGCCATTTTTATTAAGTTGATTTAGGTTGCTTTGTTGGCGGTTAAGTAGTGCGAGTTTTTCATCAGCCAGAGCAAGTTGACTTTGTAATGCAACTTGCTCATTAGTAAGTGCATGTTTTTGCGCTTGCAAGTTAAGTGATTCTTGCTTTTGTAGGGTATGGCTTTGTGTTATTTCGTCATTAAGCAACTGTATTTGCATACTTAGCTGCTCAACAAGCTGGGTACTCAAGGCTATGCCTTGGCTGTTATTTTGCTGCACAATAATGGTCGCCAACGGCTGACCTTTAGTAACGGCATCACCCTCTCGTACAAATAGCTGCTCAATCATACCACCTTGACTAGCAAAGCTTTGGATTATCCCTTTATTGGGTATTAAAAACCCCCGTACTGTTTCCTTGCGGGAATATTCTGCTGTAAATAAGAAGCTTATAACTACAATCGCAATACATACCAAAACAAATACGGTAAGCTTTATTGATAATGGTTGTGCTAGCGTAATCACGCCAGTTAAACGCTCACTTTGCTGAGCGACAGCTTCCTTTCTAAATAACATCCAGTTGATTCGCTAAGATTGTTCTAATTTATATTACACTAGAATTCAATTAACAATAAATCAACATAGAAAGTTAAAAAACAAAATATTAATGCAAAAAACTAACTTATGTTGTTGGAAAAATAAAAATACTAGCTCGATAAAATAGTCATCGGCAGGCTCAATATTGGATTTTCTGAATCGGCAAAGTGCATCATTACAGCTACATGCCCAGCTACTACAATTGCATACATAACTGCTGAAAAACCTTGGCCATATTTATCTAGTGGCATTAAATGCGAGTAATGTCGGCCTCGCCATTCAAATACAATTTCCAGCGAACCTACAAACAAAAAGAATACCAGTAACATTAAGCCAAATGTGTAGCTCAGCCATAAACCAAACAGTACACCGAGTAAACATACACTTAGGCCAATCCATGAACGCATTGAAAAGCTAATACTTTTTAATACATGCCCGCCATCAAGCGGCAAAATTGGTAATAAGTTAAATAAATTTAATAACGCACTAAGAACCGCCACACCTGCAAATATTTCCATCTCGGTGGCGTAATATAAAACGACACCCAACACCGAGGTAATTAAACCAAATGCAGGCCCCATTAATGATATAACGACATCTTGCCAACGAGTCGTTATTTTATCGTCACTTACAGCAAGCCCACCAACAAACGGGATTAAGTAAATACCTTTGGTTTTTATGCCAAAGTATTTCATTGCTCGCACATGGCCGTATTCGTGTACCACTAAGCAACCAATTAGCATTAGTGCAAATTCAATACTAAATAACCACGCATAGCCTGCAACAGAAGCCCCTGCAAGCACTACTTTAATTACCTTAGCGCTTTTAAAAAGCTTAAAACCTAATGCAGCTAGCCCTAAAAAGCCTTTTTTAGGTGAGCCATTTGTAGGTGCTGGTAGCGCTAGTTGTGTTGCAAATTGATCATCTACAAAAAGCGAAATGCTTTGCTCTTCGACTGCCCCTGTATCGATGCCTATTTTTTTGCTGTCGTAAGTAAACTGATAGTAGTTTTCACGAGGGTTATCAAAGGTAATGGCTTGTTGCGCATGAAATACCTGCACAATTTTTTGCCCAGACACCATAAGCGAAAATGGTTGCTCGGCTAAAGTAAGATCTATTCTTATCATAATTAAGACCGTTTAAAACAATGGCGCTAGTATACCTCATCAGCTTAAAAACACGAGGGAAGGTGCTAGGTAACTATTTTCAAAATAAAAGCATTTGATACTGACAAAATAAAAAAACACTACTACTTTTATAGTAACTCCAAGCGATACATTGAAAGGGATAACAGTGAAGAAGATAGTGCCTAATATTTTAGTTGTTGACGATTCAAAAGCAATTTTGATCGTTATGGAAGCTATACTTAACGAATTGGGTATATCCAACACTATAACTACGTGCCTAAATGCAAAAGAAGCGCTTGAAAAAGTTAAAAAGGATATCAACTACTTTGATGCTATTTTTACTGATCTCAATATGCCCGAAATGGACGGCATGGAATTAATCCGCCACTTAGGAGAGCTACATTATCAAGGCGGTATAATAATTGTTTCTGAAATGGACCATAAAGTTATTAGCTTAGCTGCCAATCTCGCGAAACAACATAACGCTCACCTCATAGGTAATATTCCAAAGCCAGTTCAACTGTCTCAGGTTAGTAGGTTACTTATTAAAGTGGCGCAATTAAACAGCCACACTTTATTAAAAGAGCCAGCCATTTCAAAAGATGAGCTTATTGATGCATTAAAAAACGATGAAATAACGCCTTTTTACCAACCAAAAATAAACGCTGATAACAATAAAATTGAAAGCGTTGAAGTGTTAGCGCGTATTTTATCAAGTAAAGACGACAATATTATTTTACCTTGCCGTTTTATAAATACTGCCGAACAACACAACTTAATTAATCAAATTACATTTTCTCTTTTTGAAAAGGCCACCAGCGAATTCAAAAATATGACAGCACAACTAGGTCATGATTTTAAAATGGCCTTTAACTTATCGCCAACCCAGCTCGATGACCTAAACTGCCCTAATAAATTACTACTTATTTTAGAATTAAACCAACTCACGCCTAGTAATATAATTATAGAAATAACAGAACAACATGCACTCTCAAGCCTCATGCAATTAGAAACACTAAATAGATTAAGAATGCATGGCTTTGGTATATCGCTAGACGACTTTGGTGTTGGCTTTACTAATATGAACCAGCTTCGAAACCTTCCTTTTACTGAAATTAAAATAGACCGTTCACTCATTAGCCATATAGAAACAGATTTATTTTCTCAAGTGGTTGTAAGTTCGTTATTTAATATTACGAGTAAAGATAATTTAGATTTAGTGGCAGAGGGTGTTGAACGCCCAGAGGAGCTCGATTATTTAAGGCACTATAGAAGAAACCTAGCCATACAAGGTTTTTTATTTAGTCGCCCTAAACCACAAGACGAATTTATATCTTGGGCTAAAGATTGGCTAAAAACTGATGGCAGCCCCGCTTAAAGCGATACTAATATTTACTCGGGGCCTGTTAGCTAATTATCACCCCGAGTGTGTTTATCTTCTTCACTAACTATATGTGCACTACTTGCTAAGCGTTTGTGCCAACGCTGCCTTGCTACTGCGCGCATATTAGTAGATTGGTCACGCTCATCTACAATCTCCAGTCCCATTAAAGCTTCAATCATATCCTCTAACGTTACAATTCCCTGCACGTCACCATACTCATCAACAACTAAGCATATATGTGTGCGCTTTGTTAAAAGTGTTTGCAGTAACGACGATACATTCTGAGAAGTTGGTACCGTATAAATAGGCTTAATCAATTTGCTAATTTTGTAATCGGTGCCTAAGCGGTGAAATGCCAGCATAATATCGTTTTTATGCACAAACCCAACGATATCATCGGCATCTTTATCAAATACCAACACTCTAGAAAACGATGACGATCCATGTTCATTTAAATACTGATTAACTGTTAAATCTTTATGGATTTTGAAAATAACAGTTCGCGGCGTCATTAAGTCGCATAATTTTGCATGCTTAAAATGCAACAAATTACGGATAATATCAGATTCATCTTGATGTAATGCTCCCGACTCCGTGCCTATATCTGCCATTGCCTCTATCTCTTGACGAATATAGTAGGCCTCATCGTGCTTTGGACCCATTAAATTTGTTAGCTTTTGAGCAAACCATACAAAAGGCTTTAGCGATATAACTAAAAACCGCAAAGCGTAGGTAACACTTGGGGTTAAAGCTCGCCAGTAATTAGCCCCCAAGGTTTTAGGTATAATTTCAGAAAGAATTAATACGAGAAATGTCATAATGGCTGATGCAATACCTACAGCCGCATCGGAAAAAACGACAGCCGCTTGTGCGCCAACTCCCGCTGCACCTGCAGTATGGGCAACTGTATTTAAAGTTAAAATAGCAGCTAAAGGCTGATCTATATTGTTTTTAAGCTTTTCGAGCTGTTTAGCAAGCTCAGGGTGTTTTTTTCTAAGTGATGCAACATAGCTGGGCGAAATACTTAATAACACAGCCTCCATCACAGAACATAAAAACGAAATAACAATCGCCACTACCATATAAACTATCAGTAAAGTCACTTTCTCTCCTCTATATTGGATATGTGAGCATGGTAACAATACATGCTATATTTGGCCAAACTTCCAATAATAATAGGCATAATAATGAAATTTAGCGCACCATGGTGTCATCAAAATAAGCTATTTAAGTACGCAGCAGCTCTTTTAACACTTAGCAGCTTAAGCTTTGCTGCAATAGCTGCACCACTGGATAAATCAAAAATTCAGTTTATCGGCCCACTTGCCGAAGATATGCAGTTAAAGCCTTTTCAGACACCTCATGGCAGTGCGATTATTAACAACCTATTGCCACAACTACAAGTAGACACAGATAGTTTTTCTGTATTTGGGAAAAAACAAAACTGGCAACCGTTTAATAAAATCAATGCGCTCACTTTAGGTGGGTTACAGGCACTAAAATTTAATATTGAAACAACCCGCTTTACGCAAGGTACGCTTACCTTAAAAGGGATTGAGCAAGGTCAGTTATTTATTAATGGCGAACTACAAACAGGCGATAAAAATAGCTATAAGCTAGCTTTAAATAATAGTACTCACACTGTTTTAATAGTAGCCCAGCAAGTAGCTAATTGGCACGATGTAACGCTTGATTTTGCACCTAAAAGCGAGGTTGATAAAATTACGCTTAGCACTTCACACATAAAACGTTTATCTGCAAAACAACTGTTTGATGCTCCTATAATTAGCCAATTATCACTCGCACCTAATGCCAAGCAGTACGTTACTACCACTCGCACTTATAGTGATAAAACACAAAATCAAGCAAATACAGTTACTGTACTTAAAGATTCAGACAATCAAACGCTTTATCGCTTTGAAGCAGGCCAACCAAGTAACATTATTTGGAGTCCAGATAACCAATATTTAGTGTATTTGTTAAATGGTGAGCTTAAACAACTTAACCGTAAAAACTTCTCAATAAAAACATTAGCAAACGATTTAGAAGGAGCTAATGGCTTTACCTTTTATAACGACACCAGTCTTTTGTTTAGCTGGTCTAAATCACCTGAGAGCACTAACAGCTTAACCAAGCACTATAAAGGTCTGCAAGATCGGTGGTCGTATGCACGTTCCATCAGCCAAATTTATATGCTTGATACTAAAAGTGGTTTAACAAAAGCACTTAGCCAAGGTCCTCTTTCTTACAACCTTGAAGATTCAAATAGTAACCGTGGCAAAGTATTAATGAGCCGCCCTGTAATGGCAATGCAGGCATCAACTCACCCAGAAACAGAGTTAGTTGAACTCGATTTAAAATCAAACAAGCTTTCATCGCTTGGTAAATTCAAAACGTTTAATTTAGCCAAATACGCAAATAAAGATATTTATGTAGTTGCAGGCCCGGACTTTAAAAATGGCGCAGGCAGAGCACTACCAAAAGCAATGCTTGCTAATAACTACGACGGGCAACTTTACCTACTTACTGAAAGCGGTAAAAACGTAAAAGCACTCAGTAAACAATTCGACCCCGCTATTGCCCAACTGCACGTTTTAGAAAACGGCGATGCGCTCATTAAAGTAACAGAGCAAGACACTCAACCACTTTACCTATTTGATTTGAGTAAACAGCGCTTTAAAAAGTTAAATACGGGATTGGATATTGTTGAACAATTTAGTTACTCACACGACCGTAATACCGATATTTTATTAAGTGGCACTAACGCTTTAGCGCCACAACAACTAAAGCGCCTGAACGTAAGTAAAAATAAAACAGATTTAATATGGGATTCAAAACCAAGTAGCTATGCAAATACACGACTCCCTACATTAGAAGAGTTTAATTTTAAAAATAAACATGGGGTTGAGATAACGGGCCGTGTTTACATTCCAAGCAATTTAGATAAAACTAAAAAGCACCCAGCGCTCGTGTATTACTACGGCGGTACTTCACCAGTTACGCGTGGTTTTACAGGTCGTTACCCGTTTAACTTATGGGCAGAAAATGGCTATGTTGTTTATGTAGTGCAACCTACTGGTGCAACAGGGTTTGGACAAAATTTTTCAGCGCAGCATGTTAATGCCTGGGGCGACTACACCGCAGACGATATTATCGAAGGCACGCAAGCCTTTTTAAATAAATACAACTATGTTGATAGTAAAAAAGTAGGTAACTTAGGGGCATCGTACGGTGGCTTCATGACCATGTTATTAGCAACTAAAACCGATATATTTAGTGCTTCAATAGCTCATGCGGGTATTTCTAATATTACCTCGTATTGGGGTGAAGGTTGGTGGGGCTACTTATATTCTGGCGAAGCATCAAAAAATAGCTTCCCGTGGAATAACCCTGAGCTTTACAGCCAACATAGCCCTGTATTTCATGCCGACAAAGTAACAACACCTATGCTACTTCTTCATGGTGATAGCGATACCAATGTACCTTTTGGCGAAAGCTTAACAATGTACACTGCGCTTAAACTGCTTAATAAGGACGTAGAGTTAGTCGAATACAAAGGCGCCGACCATCAAATTTTTGCACGCGATAAACGATTTGATTGGTGGAACACCATGCTCGCATACTTTGATAAAAAGCTAAAAAACGAGCCTCAATGGTGGGACTCAATGTATAAAAATGACTGAGCCTGAACCTTTAAAATAACGACTTAATATAGATTTATTAATAGTAGAATTAATTATTTAGCACCTTTTAATTAGTTTAAAGGTGCTAACCTCATCCTCTAATAACGTCTTATACCCCTTTGAAATATTAAGTTACTTAAAACTAATAAACCCCCTTCTCAGCATTTACCTATTGGTGCTACCATACAGAGCTATAAGCATTCAAAATAAAGTACTATGGCTATTAATGTTTTATTGGTTGAAGACGATGAACTACTCGTTAAACGCATCCAAAATCACTTTGCAGATACCGAGTTTACAATAGAGGTAGACCCAACTGGCGCTGATGCACTTAACATTGTAAGGCAGCGGGTAAACCTGCGCGGTGCTATATCATTAGCCATAATTGACATTGTCTTACCAAAGCGCGACGGGCTTCAGCTCGCAAAAGAATTAAACACACTGACCGATATTGGCGTTATTGTATTATCGAGTCGTGACTCCCAAGCCGATCGTATTGCTGGCCTTGCACAAGGTGCTGATGACTATATTTGTAAGCCCGTCGATTTACTTGAGTTAGAGCTTCGCATGCGCGCGCTCTATAAGCGTGTTGCCGTTAACCTAGAAGACGACGAAAGCGAAGAGTTTATAGAATATGCTGACTTTAAGCTTCATCCTGATAACCGCACATTAATTACTGCTGCGGGCGTTGAGTCACGCTTAACTGAAGCCGAACATAAAGTGCTTATTTGCTTAATTAGTAATGCAGGTAAAGCCACATCCCGTGAAAAAATATCAGAAGAAATAGGCCAGCCCGATTGGAGTCCAAACGATCGTACTGTTGATGTGCTTATTGGTCGTTTACGTAAAAAATTAAATGACGAAAAAGACCAAAAACGCATCGTTACCGTACGCGGTAAAGGCTATATGCTTTCTATTTAATACTTAGTTAATTGCGCAATAAGGCGCTCAAATGCGCGGTAATTAAGTGCTTCTTTAAGCTCATTTAAACTAATGTTTTCAGCGCCTTTTAAATCACTAATTGTACGCGCCACCTTAATTACTCTATGATAAGAGCGTGGCGATAAAGATAACTTCTCGCTTGCTCTAGCTAAAAATTGCAACTCTGCAGGCGCAAGTTCACAGTGCACACTCATTTCTTTATTATTAAGTCTCGCATTAACCTTACCTTGGCGTTTTAGCTGCACATAATAAGCAGCCTCAACTCTTGCTCTAACCTCAGCACTGGTTTCCTCTGGTTTGGTACTTTGTAGCTCAACACTCGTTAAACGAGGTAGTTCTATTTGCAAATCAATACGGTCAATAAAAGGCCCCGACACGCGTGATAAATAACGCATAACTTGGTCAGGAGTTGCCCGCTTATCAGTATGGCTCCCCGTTGGGCTTGGGTTTAATGCTGTAATAAGCTGAAACTGCGCTGGGAACTCCATTTGCCTAGCTGCACGTGAAATAGTTACTGTGCCGGTCTCCATTGGTTCACGCAGTGAATCAAGCACCTTACGCTCAAACTCTGGCAACTCATCTAAGAAGAGCACACCGTTGTGTGCCAGCGAAATTTCACCAGGCTTGGGATTTGAAGAGCCCCCCACCAAAGCAACAGCTGAGCACGTATGATGCGGGTTACGAAATGGTCGCTGTCGCCAATTAGTTAAATCTATAGATTGCCCAATAATAGAGTAAAGCGCAGCAGTCGAAATAGCTTCATCGTCCGACATAGTAGGCATAATTGTAGCCATTCGCTGGGCCAGCATCGATTTACCAGTGCCAGGAGGGCCTAAAAATAATAAATTATGCCCGCCAGCTGCGGCTATTTCTAATACTCGCTTGGCACCAGGCTGACCTTTCACATCGCTTAAATCGAGTAAAAAATCAGGGGCTTGAGTGCAGTCGGGGTACTCTATATTTAATGGCAAGGGTTGTTGATTAAGTAGGTCGCCCCATACTTCTTGAATAGAGCTTACGGCTTTGCGTTTAACGCCATTAACTAAGCTTGCTAGGCTGTCGTTTGCAAGAGGTAAAAAGCAGCAGCGATCTTGCTCTTTAGCAGCAAGTACCGAAGGTAAAATAGCGTTTACACCACGCACCTCACCATTAAGAGCAAGCTCACCATAAAACTCGTACTTATGAATATCAGGACACACTATTTGCCCAGAGGCGACTAAAATACCCACCGCAATAGCCAGATCAAACCGCCCACCATCTTTTGGTAAGTCGGCTGGGGCTAAATTTACGGTTATTCGTTGATCGGGAAAACCAAATTGTGAGTTTTCGAGTGCGCTACGCACCCTGTCTTTCGACTCTTTAACAGACGCTTCGGGCAGACCTACAATATGAAAAGCAGGTAAACCATTTCCTAGGTGAACTTCTACAATAACTTCAGGGGCATTTATGCCCACTTGAGCACGAGAAAATATACGAGCTAACGACATTCCTTATCCTAGTAAATGGTGTGATTACACCAGTTTAGTCAGGATATTTAAAAACGTGTAATGTGATTTGCCATTTTATAGCGGCTAAACGAAGTAATAAGGTCATTAACATGCCTAATACCATCGCCATTTCGGTTGCTAACGAAAAACTAATGCCAAGCGTATATACAGTACCACCCGCTATACAGGTAATAGCGTAAAGCTCACCCTTTAATAGCATAGGGATCTCGCGTGCAAGCACATCTCGAATTAATCCACCAAAGCAGCCTGTAATTACAGCCATAATTACCGCAGTCATATCGGGCATACCAACAAACTGTGCTTTTTGCGCCCCCATTACTGCAAAAAAAGCTAACCCGAACGCATCCGCTGTTTGTAAAATATAATGAGGTATCGGCTTTTGTTTATTTATAAGGCGTGTTGTAACAAATACTGAAGCGAGTATGGCAAAAAAGTAACTTTGATCGTGTAACCAAAATACAGGAACATCTAAAATTAGATCTCGCACTGTACCACCACCAATAGCAGTTACTGTCGCTAAAACTACGACCCCAAAGCCATCCATTTTTTTCTCGTACGCTAGCAATGTGCCCGATACAGCAAACACCGCAATGCCTATTAAATCAAACCAGTGGTAAAGTTCAGTCATATTTGTAACAACCTAAAAATATTTGTGCCGTTTTAACACAAACCAAACAAGGTTTTAAGTAATAACGATTTATTTTAAGAAGTTTATAACATTTTAAATGTGTATCTCAGGGGGCGGGAGCTTGCGCTTATGAGAAGTGAATGCCTCATGCAGTGAAGATGATCTCACCACACTCATCAAATTTTAGACATAAAAAAACACGCTTTAAGCGTGCCGTTTCATTCTTATTTATTTCAGTGGTTGCGGGAGCCGGATTTGAACCGACGACCTTCGGGTTATGAGCCCGACGAGC
>OJCW01000214.1_pt1 | contig 23224 bp, 27 predicted proteins | sample 1592461 | NCBI WGS metagenome assembly OJCW01 (sample SAMN05416884, study PRJEB24817) | seawater metagenome | isolation source: Sea water | place: Canada:Atlantic | collected 2013-11 | reverse complement strand
TACGAGATTCCTCTACGTCTCGTGGGCTCGGAGATGTGTATAAGAGACAGGCTAACCATAGCAACATCACTAAGCAAGCTTTGAAACAACTGTAATTCACTTCGACAGAAATTTGTACATTTAGTTGCTGCAGCACAAATAGGGCAATGATTTTCCAACAACCAAAAAAAATCTTCTTCTTGCTCAACACTAGCCATATAGCCTTCATCACTTCGAATTTGTGCCAGCATTTGTAGTTTTTCTTGTACGCCGTATCGATCAGCTAAAGCAAGTCGATAATTGCGCATCGAAGTCTCCTCTCTATTAGAGATAAGTTTGTTTAGCCCGTCATCACCAAAAACAGCAATAACTGAGTCAATCAATTGTACGGTTAACTCATCATGACGATCGGCAAAATGCGTATTCGTTTTCTGTGTCAGTGACCAATAACGCGTTGGTCTGCCTCGTAGCGCCTTTTCATCCTTAAAAACCACTTCACCAGACTCTTCTAACGCCAGCATATGTTTACGTATACCCATCGTCGTCACATTAAGCTCTGTTGCTAAAAACTTAGCGGTCAATGGCCCTTGAGTTTTAAGTAATTCAATGATTTTTTGATGGGTTTTCATGGTAGCTCCAATACTCTGAGTACTACTATTATCGCTTAAAAATACATTATGTAAACTTTTTAATTTATTTTATTATTCATTTAACATTGACACAATTAAGTAAAGGGTTTAGTTTACATAACAATTGACAAATAATGTAAGTTATATAAAAGAGATAAGGACAAACGATGAATTTAGTGATTATAAGTGCCAGCCAAAGAAAAAAATCACATAGTGTAAAAGTAGCTGAGTATATTGCAGAGTCAGTGACTGGTTATGAAAATGTTACACACTTCGAACTTTGCCAATACAACCTCCCCTTATGGGACGGCACAGCAGAAGGTAAATCTGCTGGGCTTAGTGATTGGCCATTATTAAACGAGAAAATTAGCCAAGCGGATGCATTTATTATGATCACACCCGAGTGGAGTGGCATGGCATCTCCGTTATTAAAAAATGTGCTATTAATGTGTGCTGGCCAAAACACGGCTCATAAACCCGTTTTACTCGTCGCTATATCTGGTGGGATCAGCGGCGCGTACCCTATTGCTGAGTTACGTATGAACGCATTTAAAAATAATAAACTCGTCGCAATACCTGACCACCTTATTATCAGGAATGTAGGAGAAGTACTTAATTGCGATGGTACTTCAGAGTTATCTGAAAAAGATAGTAGTATTCGCGATCGTATCAGCTACAGCCTGCATACGTTATATAACTACAGCAAATCATTACAAACCCTGAGAACAAATTTATCAATTAAGCCCTATAATAATGAAGAGCGCTTCGTTAACGGTATGTAGGCTTAAATCAGCAATACCAAGCGTAAACAGGAGAACAGCATGATTACTTTAGAGCATATTAACTTAGTCGTAAGTGACATTAAGCAAGCACTGACATTTTATCAGGCAGCCTTCCCACATTGGGCTGTTCGTGGTGGTGGAATCAACGAATGGTTTGGTAAGCCTCGAAATTGGCTACACTTTGGAGACGACTACCAATATATCGCCTTCAACGATAATGGCGTAGATGAGAATCGTGACTTAACGGGTCATCAAGTGGGCCTTGCTCATTTTGCTTATGTAACAAGCGATTTAACAGGAGTGATTGAGCGTTTAGCACAAGCAGGATTTTCTGTTGATAAAGAAGGTCCTGAAGATAAGTACCGAACCAATGTTTACTTTATAGACCCGAGTGGCTATGAAGTTGAATTTGTGCAATATAATAGTGATTTACCAGAACTACGAAACCGATACGAGTAATTTACTCTTACAGAATATCGACAAGTGTGACCACAAAGTTTGATCACACTTCACATATCAAAAAAGTAAACGCATTCGATATTCTGGATCTAAATATATAACAGTTCACTATTTACTTATCTTCAACCAGTTCAGTTAAACAATTTAATTGCTCTGTTAAAGAGGCTACTTGTTGTTCTAACTCAGTTACTCTCTGCGCTAGTTGAAGGTTACTTTCTATCGGGGTGATATCAGTGAGCGTAATGTTAGGTTCAAGCAAGTCATTTCCGTCAAGTTCAGAAAATAATTGTACATATCGTGACTCACGTTTTCCCGGCTCTCGTGCCAGTTTTTTAACCAGTGTTTGATTGTTCAAATCGAGTAATTGATTAAGAGCTTCTTCAACTTCACCTACATCCGCAAACTCAGCAAGACGGTTAGTGCGAGTTCTTAATTCACCCGGTGTTTGAGGCCCTCTGAGTAATAACACACAAATAATGGCTCTTTGCTGTGGTGTAAATTTCAAGTTACCAAATTCAGTGTCACAAAAACGATGAAAATATTTATTCACTCGACCAGAAGCTTTGGGATCGACCATTAACTGGTTCATTTTTACCAATTCATCCACTATACTTTGAACGTCACTATCTGAAAGTGACATGACTGGTTCTCGGTTGCTTTTTTGATTACAGCCTGTGGTAATGCCATTGATAGAAAGCGGGTACTGCTCAGGTGTTGTGGTTTCTTTTTCTAGCATTACGCCAATTATACGGCATTGCTCTGCAGATAATGTGATCATATTGAAGGCACCCTAATAAAAATATCTACCCATGTTATACCAATCCGAATGCACCTTGACTATATAATCATGCTTAATTTCGCATAAAAAAAGGCCTTCGCTTAACGATGGCCTTTTGGTAAACAATATTCGTTTGATAACTACTCTATGTTAGCGATCTGTTCACGCATCTGTTCAATAAGCACTTTAAGCTCTACGGCACTGGCAGTAACATCCGTATTAATTGATTTAGAGCCTAACGTGTTAGCTTCACGATTAAATTCTTGCATCATAAAGTCTAGTCGACGACCTTGAGCGCCACCTTTCTTAAGGATTTTGATGGTTTCGCTCACATGGCTATTTAATCTATCTAACTCTTCAGCAACATCCATTTTTTGCGCTAACAAGACTAATTCTTGTTCTACCCGAGTTGAGTCTATGTCTATAGTCGCATCAGTAAATTTATCGATAATACGTTTACGTTGCCACTCAATAACCTCTGGCATATGAGCTTGTACTTTATCCGACTCAACGGTTATTGCCGCTAAGCGTTGCTCAATCATCTCTTTTAAATTTTCACCTTCACTTGCACGGGCAGCTATAAAATCTTTTAGTGCCTGTTCAAAGCCAGCCAATAGCTCTGCTTGAATAACAGAAACATCCGTTTCTGCCGCTTCCATAACACCAGGCCAACGCATCACTTCTAGAGGATTTATCTTACAATTTAAAGTCTGCTCATTAACCCAATTTGCATGCTGAATTAACTGTAACGCTAATTTTTCATTAAGTGCTAAATCACTTTTTGCACCCGGATTAGCGTTGAAGCGAAGGTTACATTCAACTTTTCCTCGGTTTAACTGCTTTCTAAAACGCTCTCGTAGTAAAGGTTCAATACCTCGAAATTGCTCAGGTAAACGGAAGTAAGTTTCTAAAAAACGTTGGTTAACACTGCGAATTTCCCAAACTGCACTGCCCCAATCACCTTTTACTTCAAAACGTGCAAATGCCGTCATGCTGTGGATCATAATAAGTATTCCGAATAACGAATCAAAAAATATAGTTGATTATACCCAAGCAGCCTTTAAATGCGAAGTCGATATAGACAACTTAAAGAAAAGCGACAACATAAGTATCTGTATTGACCGATTTACTCTATGTCCACAACTGATAAAGTTATTGAATAAACTAAAAAATTTAAGCTTGTTTAAGCCATTGCTGTTTTATGTGTTCTGCAACACGAAAGGCATTGGCATAAATAGTAAAGGTATACGGCACGCTTCCACCTGTAGGCATAAATGAACCGTCAGTGACATATAAGTTATCCACTTCATGAGCTTGGCAGTTTTTATCTAGTACCGATGTTTTAGGGTCTTCACCAAATCGACACCCCCCTGCCATCAAGTTCGTTGCCGGGTAGCCACTCACAGAAGAAGAAACATTTTTGGCCCCTAAAGCAACCAATAGCTTCTCAGCTTTTACTGATAAATATTCACCTACTTCTAAATCATGGTCATGGTAGCCAATACGAACCTTAGCTACCGGATCACCCCATTTGTCTTTCACCTCGTCATCTAACGCGACAAAACAATCGTCAGTAGGTAACCAATCATTAAACACCTCAAAACGTAACGTTTTGTATGTAGTAAATTCATGCTTCATACTTTGCTTTAACTCTTCACCCCAAAGTAACTTATCCTCACCCTCACTATCAACACCCCACTGTGTTCCTCGGGCTCTTGCTATCGGGTTTTGATGGAAGAGAAAATCAATGGTACCGCCTTTTGCTTGACCTTTAGAGTTTGCACCAACAAAAGCGTTATCATCTATTTTATACCAGTCTTGCAAGGCTCTATTTACAAATGGCCCTACAACCTTTAAATCTTTAACTTGTTGTTCGCTGAGTTGATCAAAAAAGAAATCACCGCTGCCGGTGCCGCCACCACTAAACAACAAGTTTTTACCTACTTGCCCACTATTATTAGCTAACCCATTGGGAAATTTTTCCCCTTTAGAGGCTAACAACAACCGAGAAGTCTCTACTGCCTGACAAGCAACAACATAGGTTTTTGCACTAACACTTTGCTGACGGCCTTGGGCATCATAATAATGCACACCGGTTATTTTCCCTTCATCATTCGTTGCTATTTTATAAACTTTAGCATTGGGTTTAATGGTGCAATTTCCCGAGGCAACTGCATGATTAAGCAAAGCGGCTCTACCGCTACCTTTAGCACCTGACGAACAGCCATAACTACTACAATACCCTGAGTATTCACAACTATTTCGTCCCATAGCTGGTTGCGACAAGACAGCACGAGGCACAGGTATCGCATGGTAACCGATACTTTCTGCCGCTTGATCTATCCATGATGACATAGGTACTTCAGCAATAGGCGGATATGGAAAATCCGTTGAGCGTGGTTCTTGGTGTGGGTGATCTACTACACGACCAGAAACTCCTACTTCCCGTTCAACCATCGCATAATAAGGTTCAAGTTCATTATAAGTAATTGGCCAGTCAGCAACATTAGCACCTTTTATTGCACCAAATTCAGATTTTAACCGAAAATCTACTGGTTTTAACCGGTGAAAGTAGCCACTCATAAAATTTGACGAACCGCCAACTACATTTCCGTTCCACCACGTCCAGCCAGAATTGCTAGTCGCTTCTCCTTGCCAAAAAGTATTACCTTCATTGTCTTCATATTCTTCCTCGATCACGTGCTGTTCATCACTAAGCTTAGGGTTATAAGCGTCATGAATACTAATAGCTAATTCATCTTTAAAAAATTCTTTTTCGGTCAGCCATGGACCTTTTTCTAAAACCAAAATTTTTGCGCCGGCTTTTGCCATAGTATAAGCCACAGGAGAAGCACCAGCACCACTACCGACAATACAGATATCAAAATCGAATTCGTTTATATTATTCATGCTTTAAGACTTCTTTTAATGTCGATATTTCTAAATGGAATCATATTCTTTGCTGTACGCTGAACATTAACTTTTCCGCGAGGCGGTAATTCAAAATAGCGCTGACCTTTTTCAGGTAAAGGAAATCCTGCTTGATGCTCTAACCATTGCCAACCAACCCCTTTAGGATTACCTCCGTAAGAAGGCGGGGTTAACATTGCTTCAAAGAGGTAGCTCAATAAAGTGTTTATCCAGTTTTCGCCTGCACTTGAACGACTAATACTTCGTAGTAATAACTCTTTCTCATCAACAGATAACAACGTAAAGGCTTTACTGTATTCACTGCTAGCATAGCTATTTAACCAACCGACCCCCTTGAGAATAAACTCTTTTTCTTCCTGTAATGTAGGTTGAACTGTCATGACTTGATATAAATAGGCTAGCGCATTAATATCTGCTGCACTAGGCCCGGTTACCGATATTGGCAAAAGGTGAGCGAGTGCCGCATCAAGCGTTAGCCAAGGGTCCGTTTTTTTAGCATTTGCCAAAGAAGCTTGCGCTTGTGAGTCAAATGAAAAAGAGGGTAAGGCCACCACTCCTGTCGCGCCTGCAGCCGACTTTAGTAGGTTTCGTCTACTTACTTGTTGAGCTAAAGCTTTTTTCGAGAGGTTTTTTTCCTCAAACCAAATTGGCGTTTTATAACATCTATCAAAAAATGATTTCAACGAAAATCTCCTTATAAACTTTGTTCTTTAAATTGCCACTGCTGTAAAAAATCCAACCAATATTCTGTTGAATAACCATTGCTATTTTGCAGTTCAGCAGTATCTTTTGACAACAACATTTTTCCGTTTGCCGTAGAAACATACATATGTGGATAACCAAGAACCGGAGGTAATGCTTTCATAAAGTCATCATTTTCATTGGTATCACTCACATTGATTTTCAATAATACATATTTACTATGTAGTGCTTTATAAACATCAGGGTTTTTTAGTAGAAATGCATCCATTTTATGACACCAAGTACACCAGTTCCCTCCTATTTCAATCAGTACATTACGGTTGGTTTTCTTAGCTAATGCCAACGCTGCATTGGCATCATTAAAGGGGTTTCGCTCATCATCATACACTTTACTATATTCTGGTAGTTTAGCTTCTAATGATACCTGTGAAAGTACATTCTCATTAGGTGATTTGGCATAAGCTGAGCCGATAGTAATAAAGTCAGCACTTACCATTAAAGTGAATATGACTAATAAAATAGGTTGCATTCTTTTCTCACTATTAAAAAATATCGTATTAAATGACGTTCTACTGGCAAGATGACCTTTATTGTCTTAACTATATTTCAAAAAAAGTGTTGAGGCATTATAATACCGCCAATTATTTTTTATTTAAGCTTATCAAAAGGGTCACACTATGCGTCCAAGCGGCAGAACATTAGGGCAAATTCGCCCAGTAACCATTACGCGTCAATTTACAGCTCATGCTGAAGGCTCTGTACTTATTGAGTTTGGCGATACCAAAGTTATCTGTACTGCTTCCGTTGACCAAGGTGTCCCACGCTTTTTAAAAGGCCAAGGCAAAGGATGGATTACGGCTGAATACGGCATGTTACCCCGCTCTACACATACACGTATGCGCAGAGAAGCGGCTTCTGGTAAACAAAGTGGTCGTACGTTAGAAATTTCACGTTTAATTGCTCGCGCTTTACGTGCTGCTGTTGACTTAAAAGCGTTAGGTGAAAACACTATTTCTGTCGATTGTGATGTTATTCAAGCTGATGGTGGTACGCGTACCGCGTCAATCACAGGCGCTTGTGTCGCTTTAGTAGATGCACTGAATTACATGCGCGCTAAAGATATAATCAAAACCAACCCACTTAAACACATGATTGCCGCTATTTCTGTTGGCATCTATAAAGGTGAACCTGTAGCTGATTTAGATTACGCAGAAGATTCTAATGCAGAAACTGATATGAATGTTGTAATGACGGATACAGGTAAACTGATTGAAGTACAAGGTACCGCTGAAGAGGAACCTTTCAGCTTTGAAGAGATGCAAGCCATGATGCAACTATCTAAAGATGCTATCAATGAATTATTCGACCACCAAAATACAGCATTAAGCTAGAGAATAGCTTGGAGAAAAACATGAAAGATTATCAACGTGACTTTATTGAATTTGCTTTATCTAAACAAGTACTTCGCTTTGGTCAATTCACTTTAAAATCAGGTCGCACTAGCCCCTATTTTTTTAATGCTGGTTTATTCAAAACAGGTGGCGATTTAGCACGTTTAGGTCGCTTTTATGCTGCGGCACTGGTTGATGCTGACATTAACTTTGATTTAGTTTTTGGACCTGCATATAAAGGCATTCCTATTGCCACTACAACCACAGTGGCATTATTTGACCATCATAACCTTGATGTACCTTATTGCTTTAACCGTAAAGAAGCAAAAACACACGGTGAAGGAGGTAGCTTAGTTGGCGCTGAACTAACAGGGAAAGTGATGTTAGTTGATGATGTAATCACTGCAGGCACTGCAATTCGTGAATCAATGGAAATCATCAAGTCTCATAATGCTGAACTTTCAGGGGTTTTAATTGCCTTAGATCGTCAGGAAAAAGGCCAAGGTGAATTGTCGGCCATTCAAGAAGTTGAGCGAGACTTTGGCACCAAGGTAATTTCGATAGTGACCCTTTCCGACGTAGTGACTTTTCTTGAAGAAAAGCTTAGCGGTGATGCAACTGCTGATAGTGAATTAGCCTTAAGTTTAGCGAGTATTAAACAATACCGCCAAGACTACGGTATATAAACCGTTATACAGAACTCACTATCAATTAAATAAAAAACCTGCAAGCGCAGGTTTTTTTATTTCAAAGGAGTGAAAATCAAGCCGTTAGTTCAAACTGATAAGTCGGCTGCTTTTCATACGCTGATGTTATATTGGAATAAAAATTCTCAACCCTTACTGCTCGCTGCAACACCTCATTTGATTGTGTTGGTGCGATATTTTCCTGCGCAGTCAGCGTTTTATTAATAAGCTCATCAAAACTAAGTTCACCACCTGACTCTGTATCATTACTTTGATCTGTATTAGCAGCGAATGAGCTTTCACTCTCGGTAGTCGGCTTTGCCAAGCTTGGGTCTTGTTGCTGTAATTCAGACTGTGCTTGCAAAATGATTTGTATCGCACTTGCTGCAATCTTAGTATCTTGTGCTGAAGGATTTGCAGGGGCTAAGGCTGCCGCATGGACTTTCTGCATTTTTGTAATGGTTGCCGCAGGGTTTCCCGCAACGATAGAAAGATCTACCGAGACCTCCCCCTCAACCGCATATTTTTTACCATTAGGACCCGTTTCAAAAGTATAATTAGGAGCCCCTGTTAAAGAACCTCCTACCGCGGCATGTGCTAATTCATGAGCGCGAACTTCTTGGTCTCTGCGTTGTAACTGATTGATAACACGCGCTTGTTGCACGTCTTCTGCTCTAGAATCACTTTCTGATGAATCACTAGCCTTTTCATCATCTTCTTTATCGTTTATTACTGAATGATTAGGAGAATGTTTTTCTTGCTCACCTTGTTGATCGCCTTTTTTGTCTGAGATAGTACTGTTAGCTAATTCTGCTTTCTCTTTAAGGCTGGCAAAATCAATATTTTCACTGTTTTGAGCAGGTGTTCTACCTCGCTCTTTATCAGAAGATACACCTTTCTCTGCTGCCGATTTATGCAGCGCTGCAGGCTGAGTAATAATTTCTCGTTGATGATTTTCACGGCGCAAGCTTTCCGTATGCGGGTTAAGCACGGTAGGAATAGATAAGTTAGGCGCTTGCGGAGTAATATTCATAGTTACTTAAATCATGTCCAAAGGCTTAGGCCGTTATGTCAACTAACGTACCGAGTACTTCATCTGCAGTCTTTATTACTTGTGCTGAAGATTTAGCCTGAAATTCAGCCACTTTTAAATTAACAATTGATTGATTTAAATCAGGAATTTTCTGTTCATTATTCGTCGGATTTTGGCTAATAGCACTTTCATCGCGGTTTATACTCGTTTCAGCGACTATATCTGCAGCGGCTTGGTTAGTCGCTTCAGTTGCTTTTTGAAAGCCTTGTATACCTGAATTAAATGCTGATTGTATTTCCATCAGAATTACCTTATTTAGCCATCCTACACTGATTAATTATTAGCCAAAACAGTGAAGAAGTAAAGCATTAAAGCGGGCTATCTACCTATAGTGTGAATAATGAATCAGCGAATAAACTTAGTTAATAACCAATTCATAAGTACTTTTGTAAAATCGTCAAGATGTGAAATAAAAGGCGCGTGAGATGCTCGCTCAAATATATGTTGTTCACTATCCTCAGTAAGCTGTGCTACCTGCTCAATAACTGATTTTGGCACTAGGCTATCAGCACTACCGTATAAACGTAAAAAAGGCTGATATATATCTTTTAGCTTTAATCGATAATCACTAGTTTCTAAGAGCTTAAGTGATTCATCTAACGTACTTTTATTCGCCATATCATACTGGAAAACCAATTGACTGATTTGTTTAATATCTTGACGAACATGCGGGCTCCCCATCGCTTGTAATTTTAAAAAACCATTGATAGTTTTTTCTGCATCCACTTGTAATTGCTGATGAAATGCATTTAACACACGTGGCTTTATTCCCTGCCAAATGAGTTTTTCAATATTTTGTCCAGTATTAGCCTCTTTTTCTCTTTGTTCCGTAAACCGTGGTGTACTTGCTACGGTAATTAAACCTAATACCTTATCAGGATATTTTAATGCCATTTCAGTAGCGACTAAACCGCCTAATGACCAACCAACATAAATTGCCGGTTGCTCAACAGTATTGGCAATATACTCACAAATATTAGTCAATGAATACGGATTAATATTTTGATGAACATTTAGACCAAAACCAGGTAAATCGATCGTGATGATATGAAAAATATCAGTAAATTCAGGCGGCAGGTTTTCAATCATGGGTTGCCATATAGCTGAATTTAATCCCCAGCCATGGAGGAAAACAAGAGGAATAGCCTGCGTATTCGGTTTAAGGTAAGTGGAAAACTGAAGCGTATCTGCCATGCTTATTATCTTGGAAAGTTTAAAGAAGTAAAACTATTTTACAAAATGGATGATAACAATGGAATGGCTATCGTTAAGTAAACTGAGAAGCAATTGGCAATCACAAAGTCAAACTTTTTATCGCCGCATCTTACTAACATTTTCTGAATGTGATTTATGCGGTAACCCCACTCAGCAACAAACCTTATTATGTTCGACATGCTTAGCTGATCTACCCCTGTTCAATCAAGACCTTGTTCATGGAGATTTACTTAATTGGCCAGCGGTGCATAGAAGTTTACCTAAGATTCACTTTGATCATTTATTTTGTCTTTCGCCCTATTTAGCGCCATTTAATCATTGGCTGCCACAATTTAAATATCAAGGACGTTTTGAGTTAGCCTCATTATTTGCTTCTTTGCTTGCTAAGCAGTGGCAAATAGTATCATCGAGATTATCTGTGGATCTTGTGTTGAGTGTGCCATTACATGTGAGTAAATGGCAACTGCGAGGCTATAATCAAGCACACTTAATTGCGATGCCTTTTTCACAATTATTGCAACTTCCTTACCAAGGAGCAGCCCTAATCCGTATTAAGAAAAATGTGAGTCAAGTAGGACAAAACGGCAAACAACGACGTAATAATTTAGCCAATGCCTTTGCCTTACGTCAGCCTTTAACTAAAAATATTAAGCATGTAATGTTGGTTGACGATGTATTAACCACCGGTAGCACTGCGAGTGAAATTAGCAAGTTGTTAAAATCAAACGGGGTTGAGAAGGTAACTGTAATCACGGTTTGTTTAACCTTGCCAAAAGGAAAAATCACTTAACTTTCGCTGATTATCTCTTGATTTGGCTGGTTTATCTCAACAACAAAAGTGTGTTTAAGTAATAAAATTAAGCACTGAGAACCCAATATTAATGTATCTTTTGTATTAATATTTTTTAAATAGTAAATAAAAACAGAAAAACCATAGCACATAAGTTGATTGCGGAGTAAAATGGTCATACTTGAGTAAATCACTCAAGTATACCCGTTTAAGAGCAAAGAGAGTCCTTGTATTATGATCACTATTTCACCTACCGCCCAAGAGCATTTTGTTAAGCTGCTATCTCAACAAGCAGAAGGCACACATATTCGTGTATTTGTTGTAAACCCAGGTACAGCTAAAGCTGAATGTGGTGTTTCATATTGCCCAGCTGATGCTGTTGAGCCCGATGACATAACATTACCTTTTGATGGCTTTTCTGCCATGGTTGATTCTGATAGCAAAGGCTTTTTAGAAGACGCTGTAATTGATTTTGTTACAGATCAAATGGGTTCACAACTTACTTTAAAAGCTCCTAATGCTAAATTACGTCAAGTAGCTGATGATGCACCACTTTTTGAACGTGTAAATTACTTTCTTCAAGCGGAAGTTAACCCACAACTGGCTGGCCATGGCGGCGAATGTACATTAGTTGAAATAACTGAAGATGGTTATGTGGTACTACAATTTGGTGGTGGCTGTAATGGTTGTGCCCAAATTGATGTGACAGTTAAAGATGGTATTGAAACACAACTACTTGAATTAATGGGTGATGAAATTAAAGGCGTTAAAGATGTAACAGAACATGAGCGTGGAGAGCACTCATATTACTAGTTACTACAAAGTGACTTGAAAAGCATAATCAAATGAACAACCTACTAGCAAAACTAGGCCAAGACCCAAAACGTAGTTTATCTATATTTTTATCGGGACTCGGCCTTTTTATTATTGGTTTAGCTTTTATTGCTATTGGTTATTTTTTTCACCATATTTGGCAAATAATTGGGCTATTTATTCTCGCGATTGCATGCACCATCGCAGCTTGGGGTTACTTAGGTATTTTTGCTAATCGTTGGTTTAATATTCTTAATCAGAATAATCCTAACAAAAAGTAACCCTGTTGAATGATTAATTTAATTCAAAAATATTGGCTTCATATTACATTATTGCTACTTGTTAGTATCGCTACTTTATCTCTCTGGCCTGTCGAAAGCTTACCTAGCGTACCGGGCACAGATAAAAATCATCATTTTATCGCCTATGCTGCTTTAATGTTACCAACCGCCTTACGCCAACCTAAGCAGTGGTTAATGATTACGTTAGCGTTTCTCATATTTAGTGGTGCAATTGAATTAATACAACCTTATGTAAATCGTTATGGGGAATGGTTAGATATGGCGGCTAATGCCTTTGGGTTAGTCTGTGGTTTGTTCATCGCTAAACTATTATTGCTGTTGAGCTCTAAAAAGCCCCCCTACGATAAAAACCAATAACTTGACCATTATCAATACATATTTTTATTAATCAGCTACACTACTTTTCAATACGTGCAAATATTATTCCTTTTTAAATGGCCACATAATGCTAGAAGTTCAACATCCACCTAAACGCTTATGGCAAAAAATTATAGCTATTATAGCCAAATTGAGCTTTGCCTCAGCCGCCGTTGGCGTTGTTTTAACACTTATTTATGCTGGTGATGTAAATGACGCCAATAAAGCTTCTATGGGGGCGGTTACATTTATCAGCTTTGCTATAGGTGTGGTATTACATGTGATGGGAAATACCAGTATTCCGAATTTAAAGCCTGATCAGGATTAACATTTTCAACATTACTCCCCCTTCCGGTATACATTAGACACAGCTCAAATAAGCTTTACCTATTTATATCTAACATTAAGCGCTTTATAAGTACTTTGGCTTCAAATAGTCAATGACGACATTTATTTGCAACAATTGTTTCCTAATAGTGTAAAAGGCGCTATTTTATATCACGTCTAATAAATACGTCGCTTAACATAAGAGAAAAATTCATGAGAGCTAACCTTTTAATTATTTTTTTATTTCTAGTTCATTTCTCTAGTTTTGGCGCAGTCATATTGCAATATCACCATGTGAGCGACACTTCACCTAAAAGTACAAGCATTACACCTGAACAATTTGCGATACACCTAAATTACTTACAAGAACACAACTTCAATGTTGTGCCCTTATCTCAACTAATAGATAGCATAAAGAATCAACAACCATTAGAAAACAAAACTGTCGCTATCACCTTTGATGATGCTTATATCGACATTTTAACCAATGCTAAACCGTTACTTGATCAACACAATTACCCTTATACAATTTACGTTAACCCCAGTATTATCAATCGTAGTGAGGATAAAATAAGCTCACATTACCTTTCCTGGGCGCAACTAAAAGGCTTGGGCGATGAAGGGGCAATCATTGCTAATCATGGCTTTGAACATGACTCGTTAACCCGAATTACAGGTAATTTAACCCAACAGCAATGGCTAGAAAAACAGACTGCATTACTATTAAAGGCTGAAGCTATTATTAAAGAAAAAACAGGACAAAATTGGCGATATTTTGCCTACCCTTACGGTGAATATAGCCCAGAAATACAACATTGGATTAAGGAAAATAATTTTACAGCTTTTTCTCAACAATCTGGGGCGATCGGGTTATCAACCGATTTAACGAGTGTACCTCGCTTTCCTGCGTCTATGCCTTATGACAAAATTTCAGGTTTACGAGATAAGCTAAATTCATTGCCATTTAACATTCAATTACAAGAAGAACAGGCCAAAACTATTGTTGAATTCCAGCAAACTAAAAGTATAACTTTTAATATTGAAACAGATGACTTTTATAAATCTGGGCTAAATTGTTACATCTCTGGCTTAGGTAAACAAAAGATAGTTTGGGAAGGAGACAAAAGCTTTACAATTAATTTGAGTGGAGATTTACCTGTTGGGCGAGTCCGTTGTAACTGCACTGCTGCAAGCATTAGTAAACCAGGGCGTTACTATTGGTATTCGAAGCCATGGTTTGTGCTAAAAACTGACGGTCAGTGGTATCCTCTTTAAAAAAATAAGCAATTATGAAAGCTGAGCCATTAACAGTATATACTTTTTCATTAGCACGTTAGCATTACCATATTGAATTCACGGCTCCTATGTTTGAGTATCCATTACTAAAATAGTGTGACTATTGTTTGGTAGTCTCTCAACAATTTATCACTATCAATACTTGGCACTTTCCCAACGACTTGCTCTGGCTTAAAAATAGCAGTAATTTTTCCTTCAGGGTTAATTAACACCAATGAAGCACTATGATCCACTGAGTAATTGTTTTCTTCTCCTCTTATTGCATACATTAGCCCCATATTACGCGCAAATGGAAATAGCACATCATGCCCCGCTCGAAGTGCTATGAACTCTTGATTAAAATAGGCAATATATTGCGCCAGTTTTTCTTGGCTATCACGCTTAGGATCAACACTGACCAATAGCACTTGGCTCTTTTGAGTAATAGCTTTCAGTTCATCATAAATAAAGTTTAAGTTTTGTAGGGTAGTAGGGCAAACATCGGGACACGAGGTATAACCAAAAAAAACCAGTGACCATTTATCGTTGAGTTGTGCTTTTGTGAACAGTTGCCCATGGTGATCAATTAACTCAAAAGCTTTAATATCCCTTGGTTGCTGGTAATATAAAGCATGCTCTAACGGTGGTAGTCTGGTGATGTTTTTAAAGCTGATAACACCAATACACGTAGCAGCTATCGCCACAAGTACCCAAAAAAATTTATTCATAAACCTACCGTTAAAAAGTAATGATCAAGTAACAAAATAACGAACAACAACATTAGATGAATAATCGAAAATTTAAAAGTATCCATGGCAGTATTTTCATCGGCATTAAATTTTAATTTCCATGCATAGGCAATAAACATTGAGTTAAGTGTTACCGCACCAATTAAATACAACCAATTACTCATGCCAACCAAGTAAGGTAATAAGCCAACTACAAACAACAGCACCGTATAAAGCAATATCTGTGTTTTAGTAAAATTAACCCCGTGAGTTACCGGCAACATAGGAATATTGACTTTGGCATACTCTTTTTTGCGATGAATCGCTAACGCCCAGAAGTGAGGGGGTGTCCAAGTAAAAATAATTAAGACTAATAATAAGGCATTTGGGTGTATCTCATTAGTCATTGCTGTCCACCCCAGTAAAGGAGGAATTGCTCCTGCTAATCCTCCTATAGTGATATTTTGTGGTGTGGCGCGTTTCAGATATAAAGTGTAGACGAAGCTATACCCAACTAAACCCGCTAAAGTTAAATATGCGGTTAATGGGTTCACTAGAGCCATTAATAAAATAAAGCCTAACAAAGCAAGGCTACCTGCGAATACAATCGCACTATTCGTAGTTATCCTGCCCTCAGGCAAAGGACGGTTATGAGTACGACCCATAATCGCATCTATTCTTTCATCCACGATATGATTTATTGCTGCCGCTGCAGATGACAATAGGCCAATTCCTAACATTGCAGGAATAAATAGCTCCCAAGGTAGCCCTCCCGGCACCGATAAACTCATACCAACAACTGCTGTAAGCACCAATAACGCGACGACCCTAGGTTTAGTAAGATCATAATATGCACGCCATTTAGGCATAATGACTGGAACCACTTTTGTATCATTCATCATTTCATCAGACATAAGTTTTCCCTATATTTTACGACGTAACCGATAAGTTAAAGCGATTAAAGCCAACATTAAACAAGCCGCTACTAAATTATGGCCTACGGCAATGATTAACGGTAGTGAAAACCAAACATTACTTATCCCAAGGGCAACTTGTGTTATCAGGGCTAAACCGACCACAGCCGCAGATGTTTTAAATGTTGTGGTTTGCGCCCTTAAGTAAATCATCAACAACAGCCAAGTTAAATATAGTGTGATGATAATCGCCCCAAACCTGTGTACCACATGAATGGTTACTCGTGCATCATGAGGAAGGTGACCAAACTCATAACTGTCTCGCTCTGGAGGGATCAACTTAAACGCATTTTTAAAGTTCATTTGTTTTTGCCACCCTGATTGGCAAATTGGCAGCTCAACACAACTTAACGCGGCATAATTTGATGATGTCCAACCACCCAATGCTATTTGTCCCGTTAACAGAACAATACCCAACAGGGCAAATCGACCATATTTTTTCACTGAAAAGTCACTACGATTAATACGGTGAGGATCCAAACGTAAATACAATAAAAAAAGTAAACATAAGGTAGTAAATCCGCCCAATAAATGCCCCATAACAACTATTGGCATAAGCTTCATTGTTACTGTCCACATGCCTAATGCCGCTTGAAAAATAACGATTACCAAAATGAGAAGCGGCAACCGTAAAGGCGTTCCTTGAGCACGATTTTTAAACGAAAGAACCGCAATGACTAAAATAACTAAGCCAAGAATACCTGCGAAATAGCGATGGATCATTTCATTCCATGCCTTGAGTGGCTCCACTTGGCTATGAGGATAATTTTGTTCTGCTAACGCAATTTGCTCTACTGTTTCAGGGGCATTAATTAAGCCGTAACAAGTAGGCCAATCAGGACAACCGAGTCCCGCATGAGTTAATCGAGTATAAGCACCTAACGTTACCACTACCAATGCAAGTAAAACACTAATAAACACTAGCTTTCTTACCACATGATCATGCTGTCTATACAGATGTTCATCCACGTATTAGCCCACCTTAGAGTACTTAAGTAGCTTTTTCATATCAGCCAATATCTGTTTACCAAACTGCGGTAGTTGCTCTGTATTTTCAGGGAGTTGATGAGTTAAAAAGACATTTCCTAATGGGTCAACAATGAATATCTGGGGTTTAGCGATATATTGCTTTGCCTGCTCAGGCATGACATGAAGCTGCCATTTACTTTTTAGAATGTTTTCTCTTTCTTTTGCAGGAAGCTCATTTTGATATAAAGCAATTGGGAATACTCTTGGCATCTCTTTACCCAAGGCAACATAGGTATTATGTACAGCTTCAAGTGTCTTTTGGCATTTAACAGTACAAGATTTTGGCAAGCCGTACATGATTAGCCAGTGCTGTTCAAAATCAGTATTATCTAACCCTAATTTCTCCAATGTTAGCTCATTGGTTAATAAGGTTCCCTTATTCGTTACACCAGTATTTAGCCATTGCTGTTCTAGAGCAAATTTAGCCAAAATAATAGGTAAAATGAAGGCCGCCAATACTAATAATAGGCTACGACGACTTTTCTTCAAATGATTATCACTGTTTGACAGCTCTATCGCACTCATACTATTTAGGCCTCTTTTTCAATAATAGACTTTTCTTTTTACCGGTTTTATTTACAGTTAGTTTAGCCCAAACCATTAAAACGACCCAAACAATAGCGAGGCTAATCCATTGAAAAGCATAAGCTCTATGTTTTTCTGGCGGCATAACGATTGGCTGCCAATTTTTTTCAAACCCTATCTTTTCATTGCGATCTAAATAAATAATAAAGGGTAGCAACTGGCGATCAATCAATATTGATAGTTTATCTAATTCAACTTGTTGAATTCTCAATGGCCATTTAACATCACTAAAAACCTGTTTTTGTAATTGCATACCTACTTCGGTTAAACGTACATGTCCTCGAATAAGGTGTTTACCTGATAATGAACTGATTTTAGGTAGATTTTGTCGATTAATAGACCCTTTTACCCAACCAAGGTTTACCAATACAGTCCCTCCTTCAGCAACCAGAACTTGGTACACTCGATAGCCTAAACGACCTTTGTTGACTTGGTTATCAAGTAAAAAAACAGTCTGCTTGTCAAACACACCTTCAACAAGTGCGGGCATGTCATTGATGTCTTCCTTTTCTGCAAGTAGGTTGACTTGTCTTAATGACAAAGGCTCTTGTGATTTAAGTTGTTCAATTCTGGCTAAACGCTGCTCCTTTTCTAAGGCACGACTACTTTGCCAAAAGCCAAGCTTTACTAATGCAAAAAAAACTAGCACAGTAAGTATTAACCACAAAAAGTTTAACTTGTTACTACTGAGCACTTATAGGTTACTTCCTTACAACGTGTTAAGACTAATCAATACATCATGGGAGTTTACTTTGCTATTTAAAATTTTGATTGTCGCTTTACTCGCGTTGATGGTTTACAACTTATTCCACTCGCTAATGCTGATGAATAGAAATGATCCAAAAAAACCGTCTATGAGTAAATACATTGGCCGTAGGTTATGGTTCTCTTTTGCCATTGTTGCTTTATTAGTTATAGGCTTATTAACTGGGTTAATTACTCCTAACCCTCGACCTTATTGATTGCCTTCTTAAAGATGAAATCAAATTAGCTAATGTGATAAATCCCTAAAGGATATAAACAAAGACAAATAATATAACCCAAACAACATCAACAAAATGCCAATACCAACTCGCTGCTTGAAAAGCAAAATGTTTTTCCGGAGTAAAGTGCCCTTTTAATATTCTGAAAAACATCACAATTAACATAATACAGCCTAACGTTACATGCATCCCATGAAAGCCTGTTAGCATATAAAATGTATTGCCATATATACCACTGGTTAAATAAAGCTGCATTTCATCAGAATAACCGTGTGAATATTCAAGGACTTGAAAAAGTAAGAAGGCAATACCTAAACAAATAGTTAACCCTAACCATACTTTTAATTGCGCTCGTTTATTTTTCTCTAACGCTATATGAGCAAAGTGCGCAGTTATTGATGACGTTAATAATAAAACAGTATTAATGAAAGGTAGTCCATACCAGCCCATACTGGTGGTCTCGGTACCATCAGGTGTTTTCAATAAAGGCCAACTGGCCGTAAATTCAGGCCATAAAACAGCGCCCGTTTCAACGTTGTTGCCTGCACCGCCTAACCAAGGGACTGCAAATGTACGAACATATAATAGTGCTCCAAAGAACGCGGCAAAAAACATCACTTCTGAAAAGATAAACCAGCTCATACCTTGTCGAAATGAATGATCCATTTGATGGCTATACTTCCCCGTCATTGATTCATTAATAACATTATTAAACCAACCCACCAGCATATATATGACTAACACAATTCCTGCTAGTAGCAAGTAACCGCCGTAGCCACTCGTTTCATTTTTAATATCAGTAACATAATTAGCGGCACCCACAGCAATCATAAACAAAGCTACAGCACCAATAATTGGCCAGTGACTTTGTGCTGGCACATAATAACTTTCATATTCTTTTGTTGTCATTTTTGCTGCCTCTCTGTTCTGATAACCATGCCAAGCGTGATAAAGCGCCTTATGAATCTTCTTTGTTACTTATGTCATACAAAGTATACGACAAGGTTAGTGTGTTGATATCAGCGGGCAAATCAAGATCGACATAAAACTGTAAACCCATCTCTACTTCTTCACCGCCTTTTAATGGTTGCTGCGTAAAACAAAAGCATTCAATTTTTTGAAAATAGCCTGCTGCTAGTCCTGGGGAAACCGACGGCACAGCTTGACCAATAATGTCTTGCTGCGACTTGTTTTTTGCATAGAAATTAACAAACTTCATTTCACCTGGGTGCACTGATATTTCATTCACTACAGGCTCAAATTGCCAAGGTATCCCTTTTGCCATCCGTGTAATAAACTGCACCTTTATCGTACGTGAAGTATCAATACCATCATCTGCATACGCCACAGCAATGTCATTAGTTTTACCATTCAAACCAGTAATATCACAAAAAACATCGTATAAAGGTACTAGTGCAAAGCCAAAACCAAACATGGAAAACACAACCAACACCAGCCTTTTAATAACACGACTATTACTTGTTTTTTCTTCTTCTTGCTCCGCATCTATACTCATTATTAATCAACTTTTGGCGGTGTACTAAAAGTGTGGTAAGGCGCAGGGCTTGCAACAGTCCACTCTAGACCTTCAGCGCCATCCCATGGTTTAGCGGGTGCTTTTTCACCCCCTTTAATACACTTGATCACAACAGCTAAAAAGATTAATTGCGATAAACCAAAAGCGAAACCGCCAATACTTACCCACTTATTGAAATCGGCAAATTGCAATGCATAATCGGGAATACGACGGGGCATACCCGCTAGCCCTAAAAAGTGCATTGGAAAAAACAATAAATTCACAGAAATTAACGAACACCAAAAATGCCACTTGGCCAAAGATTCGTTAAACATATGCCCAGTCCATTTTGGTAACCAAAAATAAGCCCCCGCGTAAATCGAAAATAACGAACCGGTTACTAAAACATAATGAAAATGAGCAACAACAAAATAGGTATCATGATATTGGAAGTCAACTGGCGTTAATGCCAGCATCAAACCAGAAAAGCCACCAATGGTAAACAAAATCACAAAAGCGATTGAAAACAGCATAGGTACTTCAAATGTCATTGAACCACGCCACATAGTGGCAACCCAGTTAAAAACTTTAACCCCTGTAGGCACAGCAATTAACATGGTGCAATACATAAAAAACAGCTCACCAAATAGCGGCATTCCAGTGGTAAACATATGGTGTGCCCATACAATAAATGACAATAGAGCAATCGATGCAGTTGCATAAACCATTGAGCTATAGCCGAATAGTTTCTTTCTTGCAAAAGCGGGAATAATGGTTGATACAATGCCAAAAGCAGGCAAAATCATGATGTAAACTTCTGGGTGACCAAAAAACCAAAAAATATGCTGAAACATTACTGGATCGCCGCCACCAGCTGCATCAAAAAAGCTGGTGCCAAAATAAGTATCCGTTAACAGCATTGTTACCACACCCGCCAATACTGGCATGACGGCAATAAGCAAGTAAGCAGTAATGAAAAATGTCCAAACAAATAGTGGCATCTTCATATAGGTCATGCCCGGTGCACGTAGGTTCATAATAGTGACAACAATATTAATTGCTCCCATTATTGAAGAAATACCCATGATATGGACAGCAAAAACAAAAAATGCCGTACTACCATTAGAGTATGTTGTTGATAAAGGTGCATAGAACGTCCAACCAAAGTTTGGCGCACCACTTTCCATAAAAAAGGAACTCAATAAAATAGCAAAAGCGAAAGGTAAAATCCAAAAACTCCAGTTATTCATTCTTGGTAAAGCCATATCTGGTGCACCGATCATCATTGGTAGCATCCAATTAGCAAAACCAGTAAAAGCGGGCATTATTGCGCCAAAGACCATAATTAAACCATGTACAGTGGTTAACTGATTAAAAAAGTCTGGTTCAACTATTTGTAAACCCGGTTGAAATAATTCTGCACGGATCACCATCGCAAGTGCGCCGCCAGTTAATAGCATGATAAAAGAAAACCATAAATACAGCGTGCCAATATCCTTATGATTGGTTGTGTATAACCAACGTTTTATCCCTGTCATTTTATGGTCATGATGATTATCATTATGCGCGTCATCAAGCGATTCGTTTATTGTATCTGTTGTCATGTTTTACTCTCCGCTTGCCGCTTTAACATCTGACGTTTGTACAACATCACCAGTATCATTACCCCAAGCATTTCGCTCGTATGTCACTACTGCGGCAATCTCTTTTAAGCTTAACTGTTTACCAAATGGAGGCATCATGCCTTTGCCGTTAACGACTAACGAGATATGCTTTACAATATTTCCTTGAGTAGCAACTAGACTTCCTTTAAGCGCGGGAAAAGTAGGTGGTAAACCTAAGCCCGTAGGTTGATGACAAGCAGAACAATGCGCAACATAGGTAGTTTCGCCTAACGCCATTAGTTCACTTTTACTTAAAGAGATATTGAGAGCCGCTTTCTCCGCATCAGCAGCCTTTGCAGTCAATAGGTGTTGTTCATTTATCCAAGCATCGTAATCTTTGGGCGACTTCACTTCGACAACAATGGGCATAAAACCATGATCCTTACCGCAAAGCTCAGCACATTGACCTCGGTAAGTACCTGGAATATCGACATTAGTCCATGCCTCATTAATGAAGCCTGGGTTAGCGTCTTGTTTAACAGCAAAAGCAGGAACCCACCAAGAGTGAATAACATCATCAGAGGTAATTAAAAACCGAACTTTCTTATTGGCAGGAATAACGAGGGGTTTATCTACTTCAAGTAAATAGTCTTCTCCCTTATAAGCATCATTGCCATCAAAACTACCATTTTGATTTTCATATTGCTCACGTGGAGTTGAAAGTACCGAATAGAATTCAATGTTTTCATCAAAATACTTGTAATGCCACTTCCACTGAGAGCCCGTGACTTGAATAGTAACATCAGAATTATCATTGTTTTCCATGTTAATCAAAGTGCTAGTTGCAGGTACTGCCATAGCTATAAGAATAACAATAGGGATAGCAGTCCAAAGTATTTCTACTTTAGTACTTTCATGAAAGTCAGCAGCCTTTGCACCTTTAGATTTTCGATGGAATATCAAAGACCAAAACATAGCGCCAAACACAACCACGCCAATTGCAGTACAAATATAGAGTGATAGCATATGTAAGTCATATACTTCTCTACTAACGGCCGTTACCCCTTTAGTTAGGTTTAACTGTGCATCTGCCCCTGCTGAACTAGAAAACATAGCCCCTAAAAAAAGCCAAGCCTTCACCAAGCAATTTGGGTTACCTCTGCTCACTCAACCTCTCCCCTATTTATAAAAAATAGAAAACAGAAATGCAGTAATGGACATCACAACTCATCGAACTGAATATCTGCTGTCTCTTATACACATCTGACGCTGCCGACGATCTACTCTGTGTAGATC
>OJCW01000207.1_pt1 | contig 23841 bp, 18 predicted proteins | sample 1592461 | NCBI WGS metagenome assembly OJCW01 (sample SAMN05416884, study PRJEB24817) | seawater metagenome | isolation source: Sea water | place: Canada:Atlantic | collected 2013-11 | reverse complement strand
AGATTCCTCTACGTCTCGTGGGCTCGGAGATGTGTATAAGAGACAGGTGAAAAACTCGCTGAGAACTGGGTCATTATTGATTTGCCCTGGTGGCTTAAGCAGCAAGGTATAGATATTCTTGAGCGCTGTAAAAATATAACCCCCTAAATTCATACTGCGAAGACTTTGACTATGAAAGGATCTAGACCCTCTCAGGCCCCATTGACAGCTGACAATGACCTAAGTAAAACTACCGAAACTCTGGCAGTCATTGATGCTATGGTCGATGGGCTTAATGATCATGATATTGAACGCATGGACAGATTTTTTAGCCAATCATTTCGCTGGATAGGAAATGCTGGCTGTGGTCATAAAGTTGGCTTAAATGAATTTCAACAAAATTGGCAGCGCCCATTTCAAAACGCTTTTTCCGATAAAGTGTGTGTCGACGAGGCAAGAGTAACCCAGGGCGAATGGTGCTCTGCTTTTGGTCGCCAAGAGGCGGTGCATTCCGGCAACTTTATGGGTATCCCAGCAACTCAGAAAAAAATTGAAATTCGCTATATGGATTTTTGGAAAGTGGTTGATGGAAAAATTGTTGATAACTGGGTTATGGTTGATTTTCCATCGATACTACAGCAACTTGGGGTTGACCCATTCGGTGGTCATGGTTGGGAAAATATGGATTCTCAAAAAGCCCCTATTCAAAATGGCGAAGAGCCCTAATCCATCACAGCTAACTATCGATATCGTAACCTACAAACTGTCTACGAAAGACGATCACATCGTCACCACACAAGACCGTTTGTTACGCTTTATTATTGCATTTTTCAGGGTAATCCCCCCTAGCGAATATCATTAACTTGGCTGATAGGTCCAAGGGACATACTTAGAGCAACTGCCCAAGTTCACAATTATCCCCTACCGAAAAAGCTTTTAACGACTTGCGGGTTAGACTGCGGATGCAACACAAAATCAAAATTTTTTATGAACAAATCCATTGAGAGGGTCCGAAATTAGAAACCATAGTCATTTCTTGCGGCCGAGACCCAAAGTAGATATCTTGTGACGTCAAACTCTAAATCATTGTTTTTAGCGACATAACGAAGAAATGTATGGATAACCGAAAAGTTCTTATCGTCTGTTTCATGTTTTTTAATATCAGTTTCCTGGCTGAGGCTACGGATGCTAAAGAGCATAACGAGTTATCGCCTATTTCGAATACTGAATTCGTAACGCTACAAGAAAATCCCCTCGCGAAACCTTTAATAGGGCTGACCGGCCGAGTCGGTCAATTAACTGTAGACGGACTATCTCAATACGCTCTCTTACTGAAGCCAGAACAGGGTATGCCTTTAGCAGGTTGGCCAGTAATTATTTTTAACCATGGATTCCACCCAGAACCATTTATGAATGGTCGACGCTCTGTAGATGGTATCAGCGATCGCCCTGGCGACTATTATCGACAAATACCCCAGTCACTTGCACGCCATGGGTTTTTGGTAGTTGTTCCAGACTATCGTGGCCACAACGATTCTGCGGGCACTGAATTTACGCTCAAAGAAACCTCCGCTCACTGGTATGCGCGAGATGTATTAGGTGTCGTTAATGCTTTAGACAGTATTAATAATATCGATAAAAGCCATTTATTTATGCTCGGGCATTCTATGGGAGGTCAAGTAACACTTCGCGTTGCTGGGGTCCTTGGTGACAAACTTAGTGGAGCAAGTATCTGGTCTACCCAGCTTCTAACGGAGACAGATAGCAGAGACACAGGCTTGATACCCAGGGTCAGTCAACTTAAATTAATCAACAGTCCTCTAAATATCCATCATGCCGAGGGAGACCAAACAACGCTCTTTAGCGGCTCGGTGACAATAGCCAATCAGCTCACTCAGCTCAGTAAACAAAACAACCTTTACTCCTATGCGAGTGATAGTCATCTCTTTACCGATGATAACTTACGTTTGGCAATAAATCGGGACGTTACATTTTTTCGGCACATCATGGCCTTCAATCATAGAGGCCACCAATCACCGCCATGAGCTAAGGTAACACGGACGTTATTACGACTACTCTTCGGATATAAACCTCCATGTAATAAATGTTTAAGCGAATGTTGTTCGATATAGCGCATGTTGATTTTGCATTCGAAGTACAATACTATCATTTCCTTGCTGTTTTTTTAAACCAACTCTACGACGAGCACTATGGACCTAATATCTGACATTGATAGTCTCAACTCCCTCATTTTACGGCACACAGAAATAGTACCGTGTAAAACCGCCTTTATTGATGCTCGAACGCCCGGAAGTGATAAAAAGGAGAATTTTTGCCTTATTGGGGCTGGCGTAGCAGAGAACCCAGATCAAGTAGTGCACATAAATCAGCCACATGGGTTTGATGTGGGCGCGGCGCGCCAGCCCCAAGGTTGCAAAAACTCTCAGCATAGCCATGACACGGAGGAAGTCTTTGTAGTCCATAGAGGGGAGTGGAAGTTTACCTGGGGAGAGGACGGGGCCGATGGCGAGACTATTTTGAAGAGCGGCGATACTATATCTATCCCCACTCAAATGTTTCGTGGCTTTGAAAACGTCGGTGACGACAACGGCTTTCTACTTAGCATATTGGGGCATCTCCCAGATGGAACGCCCGGTAGTGTCACTTGGGCACCCTATGTACTTCAGAAGGCCAAGCAATTTGGTTTAGTCTTATTAAAAAATGGGCGATTAATAGATACCCATTCGGGTCAAGAGATTCCCGCTGACCAAGAGCTTTACACGCCAGTATCAGGAAAAGAGCTAGACGCTTTTGGAAAATTAACACTGGAGGATATGGAAAAAAATATAAAACGCAATACTGAATACGTAAGCTTAGATGCCGGAGGCTTGACTCATGAACAAGGCGCCTCCGAATATGCGGTCATTGGCGGCGAAAGTAATGCTGAGAGAATGCCAGAAGGTAAGATAAGCCGGCCCCATAACTTTCAACTACGACGATTAATGCTTGACTGCGGAGCAACGATCACAAAACATAGCCGTCAGGAGCCCGAAGTTCTGTTTGTGCATCGCGGCATTCTAACAGTCACCTCTGACAAGGGCGCCTTCACTCTCGGTGCTGGTGATTTATTTACCTGTCCAATTGGGTTGTCTAGGAGTTTTTCGAACGCGAGTAATGAGCCAGTAGAGGTGGTCATTGTGCGTGGTGGCGATAATCCTAGTGCAGCGATATTTGACTGATAATATAATTAAGCGACGACTATAACTTAAGGCTAATTCATCATGGATATAATGCAAGATCACTACGATAGCGCTCCCGGAGGGTCAAGGACTAAGGGCGTCGGCATGGTAGGCTTCGATGATGAATTTACCGATATCGTTGACTATATTTTACGGATTACCTATCGTATTTGGGAAGGAAAGCAAATAGGTCTCTGCTACGATTATTATTCCGATGACTGCCCAGTCTATACGATGGCAGGGATTACTATTGGCGCAGAAGAGGTTACTCAAAATACTCTTATTACCTTAGCCAGCTTTCCCGATAGAACCCTAGGAGCAGAGAATATAATCTGGGGTGGCAACGATACTAATGGATTTCATACTTCTCACCTTATTAAAACGTCGATGACCAATCTGGGTAGCAGTGATATGGGGCCTGCAACAGGTAATCAGGCGACTTTTTTTGTAATAGCTCACTGTATAGTTAAAGATAATAAAATTATCGAAGAGTGGTTGGTCCGCGACAATTACGCGCTCACTGAACAACTTGGCTTCGATGTTCACGAAATCGCTGCACAAAAAGCATCTGAACCACTACAAAAAAGACTTGAGGACTGGTATCAGTCTGAACTGAATCGTGTATCTAGCCGGGTAACTCATGCGAGACAGGCGTTTTCAGGATGTAGCTCTAAGGATCCGGAAGAATTCATCGAAGCGCTGATGCAAAATATTTGGAATGCTCGGTTAATAGGGGATGTTTTTCAAAGCTACGCCGAAGATGCCCTACTCCATGGCTCCAGAAACCAAACATTAAAAGGCCATCAGCAAATTACTGCTTTTTATGCGCAATTAATTGGTACCATCACACAATTAAAGTTCTCTTATGATTATTGTTGTTCCATTAAGAACGACAAGGGAGGTACAGACGTTGCTGTTCGATGGACCATAGCAGGTAATCATGGTGGACCTGGGCTCTATGGCGAGCCAACCGGAACCCCTTTGCTTCTTCTCGGCGAGAGTCAATACAGAGTCATTGACGGCCTAATCACGGAGGAATGGACTGTATTTGATGAACTATCTCTTTTAGTTCAAATATATCGAGCAAGATTGAGTGTAGACGACTAAATATACCTAAAAAGAAGAAGAGACATGGAACTACAAGCATTCGGTCTGATTAATTGGTCAATATTAGGGATCTATTTGGTAGGTAATTTAGTCCTGGGAGCGGTTCTTAGTAAAAAAGTCACTAGTGCAGATGATTTTTTTGTTGGTCAACGAAATATCCCCTGGTGGGCGATTGGCGTCTCGGTTGTGGCTTCCTACGTAAGCGCCCTGTCTTTTCTTGGTGGCCCTGCCTGGTCGTACACTGAGGGATTGAGTGTTATTGCCATTCACCTCAATTATCCGATCGTTATTTTTATCGTTATTGCCTTTTTTCTACCGTTTTTCTTTAACAGTGGTGTTGCGTCAATATACGACTATTTAGAGCGACGCTTTGGCGCGACGTCTCGAAGTGTTATCGCTATTATTTTCTTAGTGTCTCAGTGCTTAACCTCCGCAGCCATATTGTATGCAACAGCGCTCGTACTTGAATTCATTACTGGCATGCCCGTCGTTTACGCCATCATCATCATTACCGTTATCGCACTTATTTACACCATAATGGGCGGGTTGGCCGCAGTGATTTGGACAGATGTTGTTCAGGCATTTATATTATTAGTTGGCGCACTGATCATTACCGTCTCTCTAATCAACAATCTCAGTCTTCCTTTGGGCGAAACACTTGCGTTACTAAAGTCTGAAGGTAAAACAGATCCTTTGAACTTTAGTTTCGACTCAACTCAAGTGAGCACAGTTTGGACAGGCGTTATTGCCATGGCTCTATTTCACATAACCGTGTATGGCGCTAACCAGATGATGGTGCAACGCACCTTAGCGTCAAAGAATATTGGCGATGCAAAAAAATCTTTCCTAATGATGGGATATCTCGCGATCTTTATATATTTTCTGTTTTTCCTACTGGGTATTCTGTTCTACAGTTACTACGGTGGTCGCGAATTTGAAAACGGTAACACAATCATTCTGCAATTCGCCTCAACGCTAGCCATTCCAGGTTTAATGGGAATTATTGCCGCCGCAGTAATAGCTGCATCCATGTCTAGCCTCGACTCAGCATTTAATTCTATGTCGACTGTAACAACCATCGACTTCTATCAAAAATACGTAAAAACTAATGCTAGCCAAGAGCATTATCTTTTAGTGTCGCGACTATTTACGGTTTTCTGGGCTCTAGCTATTATCATTCCAGCCTTTATGTACACTAAAAGTAGCGGCTCCGTCCTAGAGACACTGAGTAAGGTAGGTTCGTATTTTGTAGGCGCTAAATTAGCAATGTTTGGTCTTGGTTTTTTCTCCAAACATACTACTGAAAAAGGTCTGCTGACAGGTGTAGTAATGGGTTTTGTCGTTCTCTGGTGGGTTGCTACTAATACCGACATCGCCTGGCCTTGGTATTGCGCTATTGGTGGTATTGTTAATATAACAGTGTCTATTAGCGCTAGTTTAATCATCGATGGACGCCAGACTGAGTACTCAAGGTACAGTATTCAGGGGCAGAAAAAATATTTTGCAGACAACAATCTCCCCGAAACAGACAACGGATGGTTTCTCGTTCCCGGACGAATCGATAAGCAAAGCTATTGGTTACTGCTGTTTTTTGTCGGCTCGATTGCCGGCTTGTATTTATTTAACCAGTTAATCTAGTGCAATGTTATGCGCAAAATAACTCTGGTCTGAAATCTACATTAATTGATCGCTATAGGCCGCTTGGTTGCTAATTAGATATGGGAACTCGTAAAGTTTTCACAGCACAAAGATTGATGTGCATCACTACCCTCCTATACATGTTAAGGATGTGCTGCTAAATAAGGATGTAATAATGGGTTACAAGGCTATACTCTTTGGCTCGATTGGTACGCTGATTGAAACGTCTGAGCTTCAGCGCCGCGCGTTTAATCAAGCCTTTGCTGAGGCTGGGCTTGACTGGGATTGGAATACAGAAGAATACCGGCGCCTGCTCACTAAATCTGGAGGCTGTGAGCGGATTCAAGACTTCGCAACTCGACGGGGTAGTGAGGTAAACGCGGAACAGTTGCATCAGCAAAAAACAATAATTTTCGATCGTTTAATGGCCAATGAGACAATCTTGCTTCGTCCTGGTGCTGCCAACATTATTCGCTATGCCCTAGATAATCGCTTACGACTGGGCTTCGTGACCACTACCTCAGAAGCTAATATTGATGCCGTTTTTTTTGCCGTCGCTAACCAGTTAAATCGGAGTGATTTTAATTTCATCGGTAACAATAAAATCGCTTCTAACACGAAACCCAATCCTGAAATATATCTCAAAGCCCTATCTGAGCTTCAGCTAGACGCTCAACATTGTATTGCTATAGAAGACACGCAAATCAGTATGCGCGCTGCATTAGCCGCGGATATTAGGTGTATTGCATTTCCAGGAGCTTTTGCCGAAGACAATGACTTTTCTGGCGCGGCGCTCATAACCCAGAGGCTCTGTGTTAGTGAGTTAACCGCACTATGCAATTAAACTTAAGACAGGTTTTGCTAAAGATATCGTTTCATTCTGAGGTACCGATAGACTATAGATATCGAATATTTTGTTATGTATCAGGTATGCCTTCGGATTAAAACAGCTATTTAGATAGTCAAAGTGAAAGGATGTTCACATGACTAATGAAGGCCCTGCAGGTACTTCCCCGGCCTGTAATGATCGGGTGCAGAATCGAGTGGGGTTGATACCTTTTCACATTATTATTGAGGAATTATAGATGAATAAAATTTTAACTAGCCATGTCGGCTCATTACCAAGAACTCAAGAAGTTGTTGATTATATTTTCTCACGAGAAAATCAGCACTCATATGATGAGCGTAAGTTTGATGACTGTATGACTCAAAATGTGCTGGACACTGTAGAGAAGCAAAAGCATGCAGGTATAGACATCGTTAGCGATGGCGAAACATCGAAAATATCCTATGCGACCTATGTTAAAGACAGATATACCGGGTTTTCAGGCGACAGTCCTCGCAATCCTCCTAAGGATCTGACACTTTTCCCTGGTTTTCTGAAAAGACTTGCCGATGATGGCGGGACGCCACAATATGCTAGACCAATGTGCAACGGTGAAGTTAAATCAAAAGGTCAGGGAGAGCTGCAAAAAGATATCTCTAATTTAAAGACCGCAATGGCTGCAAATGGAATAGAGAGAGGCTTTATGAATGCCGCATCACCCGGCGTTATCTCTTTATTTTTACAAAACAACCATTACGCAACGAGGGATGCTTATTTAGCAGCTCTAGCAGACGCGATGCGTGAGGAGTACGAAACTATTGTGGCGTCCGGATTAGACTTGCAATTAGACTGTCCTGACTTAGCTCTTTCTAGGCACATGTTATTTAATCATTTATCAGATTCAGAGTTTATAAAGATCGCTGATTCACACGTGGAAGCACTCAACCACGCGCTTAAGAACATACCGGAGGAGAAGGTCAGAATCCATATTTGCTGGGGCAACTATGAAGGTCCTCACTGTTGTGATATTGACATGAGCAAAGTGTTTCCGACTTTAATGAAGACAAAGGCTCAATATATGCTATTTGAAACGTCTAACCCACGCCATGCTCATGAATGGACAGTTTTTAGAGATCGTAAAAATGAAATCCCCGATAATAAAATACTAGTCCCCGGGGTGGTAGATACCACTACTAATTTTGTGGAGCATCCTGAACTAGTCGCTGAGCGTATTCAAAAGTTTGTCGATATCGTTGGTTCGGAAAGAGTAATAGCAGGATCGGACTGTGGATTTGGTACTTTTGCTGGTTTTGGTGCGGTAGATCCAGACATTGCATTTGCTAAATTGAAATCACTGTCTGAGGGCGCAGCACTTGTAAGCGGTCGTATGTGAGGTGTTGAGTAAAGATCTCTGTCCAGGCATCTTAGTTTTTAGTGCTAAAAAGCTTGGTCAGAGTTAGTCTTATCATTACAGGCATAAAATGTAGCAATGATAATAATATTGAAAATGCCAGGCCGTCGTAACGTCGCACATAGATAAGTTCTATACGAGGAGGCTAATATAGCTCATTACAGCTTATCGTACTGTTACATCAAGGCTCTGGATTAGTTGCTTTACAATAATTTCGCTCAACGGCGCTTACTTGAACCCCACTATCGGCAGATTAGATACTCAAAATTCTACTCAAAAAAGACCAAGCCATATGTCACGTGCCCTTTTATTTCTTTTGGTAACTACGCTTATCAGCCCCAGTATCTATGCTCTATGTGCCCCGACCACTGTCAGTTGCATAAGCTCGCTAGACAGTCTCAGTATTGCCGCACTTAGAAGCCGTCAATACCAATCTAGCCCTAGCTTGATTAAAAAAATGAACATGAGTGACGGGCTTAGCGAATATGATCGCTTCTACGCCAGTGATGGTACAGCACCCTTTAACAGCTATGTCGTAAGCTATCAGTCAGACCACAGATTAGTCTATGCGCGTCTAGATATACCATCAATCGACATGCCAGCCAAAGGCTATCCAGTAATAATATTTGCTCATGGCTGGGTTGGCCAAGAAAAAGCCCGAAATTATAATTTCGGTTATGATTTAACATCACTCGCAGGAGAGCTTATCAACGGCTATGTGGATGCTGGATTTATAGTGATTACTCCAGGATTCATAGGTCATGGAACTGTTGATGGTGTTAAGGCAGGCGGCTATAACGTCATGCAAAGCTGGGACAATGCCAGTTATCTGTCACCGACATTTTATGCAATCGATTTGCTCAACCTACTGGAAGGCCTATCTTTCCTAAATAGCGTCGATTGGACGAAATGGGCTGGAAATAAAAACTTAACACCCAAAGCTAATCTTAGCGCCATCAACCTCACTGGATATTCTCAAGGTGGCGATGTGGCCCTTACCGCATTGGCAATATCAGGAGAAGGCTCCAGTATCAACAATAGTTTTTCGGCTGCCTCTATTTGGTCGGGTAATATTCCAGACCGGTTTACTCAGCTCGAGACGTTCGCTCCTATGGCCTCAACATTACAGGCATTTTTCTCGGGGGATGGTAGCTGGACCGGAACGGCCAAAGGTAAAAACGGTAATATTAACCCTAATTTTATTTTCCCTTGGCCAAGTGATTATATTGGTACTCTTGACACCAGGTCATCTGATTGGACGTGGCAGTCTGAACAGTGGGCGGAACCCAATGTCGAAACGGTAGTACGCAGTAGATATAAGATTATGTCCGATCGAATCATTGCTCAGGTTGACGACTTGGGGGACTTACATATCAGTATAACAACAGACGAGAATGGTAAGGTGGTGGTCAAATATCCTCCTAAATTTGAGCAGCAAATGCTGGCGATTGGAGGATTCAATTCAGTGGCATTTTTGACCGAGCCATTGGTGCTTCATCACTCAGATAGAGATTATTATTCAATGCCCAGTTGGAATATAGACTTGGCCCAACGTATAACCCAGCAAGGTGGTAAAGCACAAACATTTACCTATAATGGTAATAACCACGCATTGAAGCGCAGTCCATACCGCTGGTTTTCACCACAGGATACTACTGATGGATTTCCACAGGCCATTAAACGGGATATATTATTATTTTCTCGTTAACTCCATTCTTATTCCGCACGCTCTACGGCTGTTATAGGTACCGTTGGAGCGACTTACAGCAAACACTATTCTACTCACATTAAGTTTAATCAAACCAAAGTAAGGCAATATCATGAGTAATTCTAACAGCCCTATAATTTCTAAAATGTTCTCCCTTACTGGAAAGATCGCTTTAGTGACAGGCGCGGGTAAAGGTATTGGTCGAGCCTGCGCCATACTTCTTGCAGAGGCTGGCGCCAGCGTTATTGCCGTCAGTCGAACCGATTCTGACCTACATGAATTAAATCAACTGTATGGTGATAGTATTAAGACATGGACACTAGATATCACTAATGATGAATTTTTAAAACGCATTGCAGGCTTGGAGAGACTGGACATTTTAGTCAACAATGTCGGCACTAATAAACCAGAGCCATTTATTGATGTAACTGAGCAGACCTTAGACCTGATGCTAACATTCAATGTTCGTTCTGCCTTTTTGACCGCGCAAGCTGCAGCTAAAATAATGACCAAACAGGCCTCTGGATCTATTATTCATATGTCATCACAAATGGGACATATTGGCGCCGCTAATCGCACTGTCTATTGCATGACAAAACACGCCATCGAAGGTCTTACTAAAGCCATGGCAGTGGAGCTAGCGCCAAGTAATGTTCGCGTCAATTCAGTTGCTCCGACTTTTATTGAAACGCCTCTAACCGCCCCAATGTTCGAAAATGAGGATTTTAAGCAGGACGTTTTGAGTAAAATTCCCCTCGACAGAATAGGAACCGTTGAAGATGTAGCCGCGGCAGTACTTTATCTTGCCAGCTCTTCATCGAACATGGTGACCGGTCATAGTCTGCGGGTGGATGGTGGCTGGACCGCCCTTTAAAAAGAGCACTATCAGCGCACTTTAAGACATAAGGATACACTGGATGTTAAGACACCCAACCACTAGTAACTAGTACTTTTTAAACCGACCTAAATCTCAGAACCCGGTCGATTCTATTCCTCAACACAGTTCAGACCGGGAACTTTTAGATACCGCTCACATGCAAACTGGTAATTTGACACCTATATTTATGCCTCGGTATTATTTTACTGAGATCCGTAACGTTTTACTCGCAAATCCGCCTGCGCTTTGTGGCCCGCAAAACCTTCTAAATCACAGAGTCTGGAGCAATATTCGCCGATTTCGACAGTCGCTTCTTTGCTAACCCTCTGATAAGTGCATGTTTTAATAAACTTACCCACCCAAAGTCCACCAGTATACCGGGCTGCTTTGTTTGTCGGTAAGGTATGGTTAGTCCCTATCACTTTGTCCCCGTAGGCCACATTCGTTTCTGGCCCAAGAAATAGTGCGCCAAAATTAGTCATATTATTTAAGAAATACTCTGGATCCTTGGTCATTACCTGAACATGCTCGAATGCCAGATCATCAGCTACTTGAAGCATCTCTTCATAGGTATCGCAAACAATAATTTGCCCATAATCCCGCCAAGCTTGCCCAGCTATTTCAGCCGTCTCAAGCGTTTCTAGCTGCCGTTCAACCTCAATGACAGTTGCATTTGCAAATGCTTCACTATTGGTCAGCAAAAATGCTGGTGAATTAACCCCATGCTCTGCCTGTCCTAAAAGATCAGTTGCCGCCATTTCCGGATCACAAGCAAACTCGTCGGCAATAATAAGCGTCTCTGTTGGGCCGGCAAGTAAATCGATTCCAACTCGACCAAAGAGCTGGCGCTTAGCCTCCGCTACGTAAGCATTACCCGGACCCACAATCATATCGACTGCCAAAATAGTTTCTGTGCCCAATGCCATGGCCCCCACTGCCTGAACGCCACCAAAGCAATATATTTCGTCAGCACCGGCCAGTGCCATGGTAGCCACGATTGCGGGATTAGGCATACCTTTAAAAGGTGGTGCGCATGCTATGACACGCTTAACCCCTGCTACTTTAGCTGTCGCTACGCTCATATGGGCAGACGCCACAAGAGGATATTTTCCTCCAGGGATATAACAACCAACGCTGTTCATGGGTATATGCTTATGCCCGAGAACCACACCAGGGCGCGTTTCTACCTCAACATTTTTCATAGAATCGAGCTGTATGCTTGCAAAGTTTTTCACCTGCTCCTGGGCAAACTTTATGTCATGTAACGTACTTTTCGGCAGACTATTAATACAGTCCTGTATTTCATCATCAGACAGACGGAAGCTTGGCGGCGACCAGTTATCCAATTTAGCTGACATTTCACGAACATGAGCATCACCCTGGTCGGTAATACCTTGCAAAATATCTTCCACAACCTCTCGAACCTTATTACTAGCTTCACGGCTCTGCTGTTCTGAAATACCTTTTTTTAAGATTGTTATCATTGCGGGATTTTCCACTCCATATTTATGCTACTGAACGTATGTATTAGATATTATTAACAATTGACTTCGAAGTCAATTGTTAATAATATTGTGAGATTCCTAACACTAATATTATGTGTACATCCAGATTAACTAAGTAGCCCATACCTTCCTACTGATTCTTGGTTGAATGAGTATATGTTAGGGATCAACGCCCTATTGTCATATTGAAATCACTTTTGATATGGCATGAAACTCTCACGATTAATGTTACTTAAGAGATGAATATGAATAGCCATCCGTTTCGCTTTATCGATGCGCATCATCACCTATGGGATTTGGAAGCCTGCGACTATCCTTGGTTAATGGCTAAAGGGGAGCAACGATTTTTTGGAGACCCTAGCTCCATCCAAAAGAACTACCTCGTTAGTGATTTTCTCAATGAGTCTACCCAATACTGTCCTGAGAAGTCGGTACATATCCAAGTGGGTACAAGTAAGCATGATAGCCTTAAAGAAACACAATGGCTTCAACAGCAAAGCCCAGTTCCCAACGCCATTGTTGCCTTTTGCGATTTAAGTGCTGAAAACTATCAGCAGCAAATCGACGCCCAAAAAGCCTATTCAAAAGTAAAGGGTGTTCGTCAAATTATCGGGCGTCACGCCGATGAAGACAGTAAACATGGTAGCCATACATTACTCGTAAACGCTAATTGGCGTAAGGCCATGGTCTATCTTACGGAGCAAGGCTTAAGTTTTGATTTACAAATGATCCCTCCACAAATCGATGCGGTATATAAAGCATTACAAACCATACCCAATGTAAAGATTGCCCTATGCCACGGCGGGTCGCCCTGGGACCAATCCCCATCAGGGCTGGATAGTTGGCAAGCTGGTTTAAAGAAGTTATCCACGCTACCCAATGTTTATTGCAAAGTATCTGGGTTAGGTATGTTCAACAACCATTGGCGTGACCAGGATTTAGCATCACTGATTGAACGTATCATCGATACGTTTGGCCCCGAAAAAACCATGTTCGGCTCTAACTTTCCTGTCGACAAACTTTATCGTAGCTACGATAACTACTGGGATTGTTATCGGTCGGCTGTTAAACAGTATTCTTGTTTAGAGCAACATCAAATGTTTTATCAAACCGCTAGCAACTTTTATCAAATGGACTAACTCGATTACGTCGAGGCGCTAGCAAGGCATCGCTATATATCGTTACCATAATAGCTAGGGCTTAACTTAAACTGTAAAGTAAAGAACTAAGCAAAATTTGACTAGTCATGAAATCCGACTTCAGAATGACATCGCTCGATTTAAGCGTCGCTTTAAAGTATGCAAATGTGTCGAGACGTTCTGGATGATCATCTAGCCTGCGTAGTTATGGCCACCAAGCTGAAGATCAGCCTTTCAACATTGCATTGCATGTAAAAACATACTTTTTTTTAAAAAAACTAGCCATAAGATTAAGTAATCAGGTTGGTATGTATTACCCCGCAAGATAGACAAATACAGTTATGGTTGATTAGTTTTTTTGTAGCTAGGCTATTGATGCTACTTTTCATAAAATATAGTAGTTGAAAGATGGCTACTCGTCCGCAGATAGCGTTAAGAGAAAACTATTAATCAGTAGAAATATCAAAGCGGTAGATCATCACCCAATGCTTCGACCAAAGGTTGTAGATGTTGCTCATATTTCTTCCAGGCTTGCACTGAAGACTTATAAATAGGCTTACGTACCTGACTTGCACTGGGGGTTCTAACCAAACGCTCTGTTGAATAAAATTCTAGCATCTTAGGTTCAAAAGCCAATCCCAGAAACTCCACTAAGCGAACACACTGTGTATTAATATCTTCTACGGTATCCTCATAGTGAACATCCAATATTCGCTGTGGATACATTGCCTTCCATTGATCCATCAAGCCTTTATATAGCCTGTAATGGTGCCCCAATGATTGTAAATCATGGGCGAAGTCTTGATCGTCAGCAAAGGCTAACTTGAAAATAGAGAAGCAATTATCCAAGGGAAGTCTGGAGCAATGAATAAATTTGGCATTTGGAAAGACTTCAGCGAGTAAACCCAAGTATTGAAAATTCATAGGTGTTTTATCAATGAGTACTGGGAAACTTGAATGGGTTGGGGAAATTTTCTCCAAGAAGTTTGCACGTAATAAACTAATATCCTCTTGGGACAACCCAGAAAGTCCCTGAGGGTAATGCTTTCCTGTCAGCTCCTTTACTTGGACCGCCATCTCATCAGCATAGCCAATTTCACCTAAACTGCTCACCTTAGTATTGCTTGCCAGAATCTGATCTGTCAGTGAGGTTCCGGAGCGTTGCATTCCTACGATAAACACTAGCTGACGAATATCTTCTGCAGGCGACTCAGTGAACCTGCCCGCTAAAGCTTTGCTATACGTAATGGTTGAATCCCTATGACTCGTTCTTTTATCTGAATCATAAGGATAACGCTCAGCTTTGCTCTGATTAGCGACCCGCCAAGCGTTAAAAGCTTTATCCGTTTCCCCCTTCTGGTCGTAGGCCTCGCCCAAGGCGAAATGTATATGAGACTTATCTTTAGAAGAGAGATCGGTCATTTTTTGTAATCGTTCCATAGCCACGATCTCATCTTGGCTAATTAATCTGCCCTTAATCTGGGATAGATGATAATGCGGTGAAACTACGTCAGGAGCCAACTCTATCGCCTTTTTGAAGTAATCAGCGGCAGCGACTGTATCGCCTATCTGTTCTTTTAATATACCCAACGCTGCATGGGCTTTGGCATGTCGTGGCTCCAGTGCAATTAGCCGATTTAAAACCTCAAGCGCCGCTCCTACATCCTCAGATTCTCGATACACCGTGGCCAACCCTAGCATGGATTCATAGAGTGTTGGACGCAGTTCAAGGGATTTCTTATAGGCACTGATAGCCAGGTCATATTTAAATATGTTGCGATAGATCTCGGCCATTTGGTTGTGTGCCTCGGCCAGGGAGGGATCAATCTGCAAGGCTCGGCTCACCGCCTGAAAAGCGCGTCCAAACTCACCCAGCTCAACCAGTGCCTGAGACAGATTGATCCAGCACTCTGGATAGTTGCCATCAACTTTAAGGGTGCTTTCATAGACTTGAACCGCTTCGGACGCCCTGCCACTCTCTCTGAGCACATTGCCCAGGCTATTAAAAATAGTCCGGTTTTTACCGCCTAATTCGATAGATTTTCTAAAGCAGCTTTCGGCTAACTTGAGGTTACCCATGCGCTGATAAGCTAGACCTAGATTGCCTTGGGCCTGGGCATCAGTGGGGCTGATTTTCAGTGCATCTGTTATCAGATGCACTGCTTCTTCATGACGCCCGGTGTTAACACAGATCATACCCAGTAAATTGAGTCCATGAATATTGCGGTTATCGACCAATATTACTTGACGAAATTTTTTCTCCGCGCCTTCCAAATTACCTCGTTGGTAGTGCTCGAGCCCGGCTTTGAGTAAATCAGTTATTGTCATATGCAGTATTTAATCTGTGGTTAAAGTAAAAAGCCCCGCACTTAAGTGCGAGGCTTTAGTATACAGACCATCCTTGGCCCTATGTGGCTGTATTGGCTCAGTTAGAAGTTATAACCAGCTCTTATACCCCAAATACGCTGACGGCCATAGCCAGCTAAAATGCGGCCACCACTAAACGCGTTCTGATTAACCTTATAGAGTTCATCTGTCGCGTTGTTAACGAAGGCCTTAACCTCCAAGCCCTCTGTAGGCGTTATCCAAGTAACTCGCAGATCAAGAGTAGTATAACCAGATTGATTAGCAAAACCGTATTCATGGTTCATAGTTTTAAAGTCATCCTGTCGATAGACAGTGGCGCCCGGGATAAGAGTACCACTATCACCTAAATCGATCCGATAGGAAACGTCAAGGTTAATAATATTACTTGGCGAGTAAGAAGCCTCTAGACCACTAAGATCATACGTTGGGGTCGCGGTTACCTCACCATTATCGGATCTGATCCAGTCACCTCGGTGCCCACCAGGGCGATACGGGTAATAACCACCATCGGGGCTGCTCGCATCCGTGACAAATCGGCCTTCGGTAAATACCGACTCAACTACCTGGAATTCATCCAACACTGTGTCGTCAAATATAATGCCTGCCATGATATTAAGGTCTTCTATTGGCTGCCACAATAACTCCACCTCAAGTCCTTTAGAAGTAAGACCACCACCAGTCTCCTGTTCTGAACAAATGCTAGCGCCACAGACTTCAAAAACCGTATACGAAAGGTTAGTGTACTCACTGTGATACAGGGCTGCATTTAGCCTTACGGTGTTATCAGCCCATGAAGACTTAAAGCCCAGTTCAAGTGCATCGAGCTCATTTGGAGCGAGAATTTTGTCACCACTTACCGTACTAGGAATATAGCCGGTGGAGAGGCTACCGTACATGTTGATATCGTCGCTAAAAGAGTACTTTACGGCAAACTTGTAGTCAGTGTGGCCTATATCTAAACCTTCATCGCTGCCATTTAGCTCGGTGTAGTAGCTTGCATCCAGCGTCCGGCCCTCGGCGGTGGTACTGTAGCCATCACCCCAGACAGACTTATCACCGTAGTAGTTACTACGGTAACTGCTAGATTTAGTCGAATCTTCCTGACGACGAATACCACCAGAAACGGTCACGTTATCGGTAATATCATACTCGGCATTGGCGTAGATCGCCGAAGACTTGGATCCACCACTATCCCAGGTTGTCCATGCGGGATATTTCATAGTGCCATCAGCTTGAACATAGGCCCACACATATGCGCTATTGTTGTCATCCTCGTCCCATGCGTTTGACCAGTAGTAGCCAAGCGTCCAGCTAAGTGCCTGATCCCCGTTCGACGACAGATACATATCAAGCTGATCTTTAGCATTGACACTAACGACGCCATCTGCCAAGTCGCCGCCCAGGCCATCAACGTCCCAGAGCTGTAGGTTCTCAGACTCAGTGCTGCGCGCTTTGACACTTAGGTCTGCAAAATCTAGCTCCCAGTTCAACTCAAGGGTCAAGGATTCGGATTCAGACTGCCAAGTGTTTGCAAAGTTACCGGTTGTAGTAAAGTAGGCCGTCGGATCGGTTGCCGGGTCGGCGTTGTGATAGGTGCGGCCACCAGTTGTGACGTCGCCGTCAATAGGTGCTTTACGGGGTACGATGTTGTCACTGAACCAACCACTCGATCGACCCGTGTCTGGGTTGATGGGCAGGCCCACATAATGAGTTCCAAAGCTACCATTACCCATCGAGTCAGTTTCCCAATTGGTGTACTCGACGTTAATGTCCATGGCATCAGTCGGAGCCCACGATAATTGAGCTCGAATGTAGCTGTTGTCTTCATCGCGAAGGCCACCCTCACTAAACTCTTTATTTTCAATCAGCGGATCGCGCTCCGTGTTGCTAGCAGTAATGCGCACGGCGACAGAGTCGCTGATCGGCATATTGGCGAAACCTTCTATCTTGCGCGCACTGTAGTCACCCAACGTAACCGCGACGCCGTAATCTGTCCCCTCGGTGCTTGGCTTTTTAGAGACAATGTTAACCAAGCCGCCGAGTGTATTTGAGCCATAGAGTGTGCCCTGCGGGCCCCGCAACACCTCTACGCGCTCAACATCGAGCCATCCAGCCCAACTAGTGCCTCCGGAAATCCCATTGGTATAAAGAGGGACAGCGGAACCATTCAAGCCTGCGACGCCACCCCCACGCATTTTAAAACTTGGGAAGCCACCCTGCCACCGCACCTTTAATCCTGGCGCTATCTTTGGTAGATCAATGCTGTCGTAGATACCTAGGTCGTTCAATACACCACCATCAATCGCGGTTATTGCAATTGGAATCTCCTGAGAATTGGCCTCCTTCTTAGTCGATGTGACTATCACTTCTTCCAACATTGAAGTCTGAGCCATAGCTGATGAAGCGATAATCGGCCCTAGTACTAGCGTCGAAATAACGGAACTTAGTTTGGTTTTTCGAAAGTTACTTGTCATTGAGTTCACCCAAGATTAGTTTATATATTCTCATTAAATTGCCGCTCCATTGATGAGGCACGAGCGACAATACGTTACTGCGATTATTATAATTATTACGCGCTGACCCTAGTGTAAAATATTTTGACTTCGGATGCTAATTTATTATAAAAAATATCGCTAACTTTTAAATTAATTTATATTTATCAGAAGCTTGCAGTTAATAAAAGCATACTTCGAATGCAAATATAAGGTGATTTTAGTCTAAAATCACCTATCTTCAGTAAATAACTTGCACGATGCTGCGCGAGTCATCGGCCCGTTTTCATGGCAATTAAACTCTAATTCACTTTCAGTAACACTATAGATTCGGCGCTTAATTAAGTAACAGCTGTTCTGTGCGCTCTTATCAATACCCTGACGGACATGGCGTGACAATTGTTCGATATACGCCGCTCCAGTCATTATCGACCCATAGATGAAGAGAGTCGCGACATATTGTCTAAAACAGGGTGAAATGACCGCTTGGGCTTAAAAGCACTTGGACTAAAAGACCGAAAAACTAGATATGGTGCCCGGGGCCGGACTTGAACCGGCACAGTGTTTCCACCGACGGATTTTAAGTCCGTTGCGTCTACCAATTTCGCCACCCGGGCATACTGATGGGGGCTAAAAAACCTGTTACTTAAACTAATTCGACTAGCCCTGCTGGCCGGACGCCGAGATTATACATTACGGAAAACTGAAAAGGGAACGATTACCTCTTCTGTGTGTAATATAAATTTCAATTACACTTTACGTACTAGGAATTTGGAGGCGCGGGTCGGAATCGAACCGACGATGGCGGAGTTGCAGTCCACAGCATTACCACTTTGCTACCGCGCCTTAATTAATAGCTTCGTCAGTCAATCTCGACGAGGCCGCTATTCTAGGCAATATCAGCAATAAATCAACTATTTATCAACCCTACCGCTCATTTGTGGCCATGCTTGCTTCAGATAATAAAGCATTGACCATAAAGTAAGCCCTGCAGCGACATAAATAGCGGTAAAACCGATGTCTGTTAGTAATTGTTGATCGGGTTTAGCCAACAACAATATGGCGATAGCTACCATTTGTACCCATGTCTTAACTTTACCCAAGGTGGAAACAGCAACACTTTGCCCTGATCCCAATTCAGCCATCCACTCTCTCAATGCAGAAATTACTATTTCTCGGCCAATGATGATAATCGCAGGCAGAGCAAACCAGGGGGTAGAATGAACTTCTAAAAGCAAAATTAACGCAGCGGCGACAATCAGTTTATCGGCTACAGGGTCCAAAAATGCACCGAATGGCGTTACCATATTTAATTTTCGTGCAAAGTATCCGTCAACCCAGTCTGTTAATGCAGCCAAGCCGAAAATAGCCGCTGATGCTAGGTGATGCCATTCCCAGGGTAAGTAATAGACGACAATGAACACAGGAATCATGGCAATACGCAGTAATGTCAATATGTTGGGCAAATTCCACATAGCTCACGAGTCCGTTAAAAATATAGGTAAGAATTGGTCATCCGTAAAATGAACCAATAAGGGTGCTTGATCTAATCATTGTACAGTGCGCCGTAAATTGCTTCAGCAACCTTTTTATTTATATTATCGACCTTCATAAGATCCGCAACACTAGCTTTTTTAACTTCACCCACTCCACCAAAGTGTTTAAGAAGATCCCGCCTGCGGGTTGCTCCTACGCCAGGGATACCCTCTAAAGAGGAAACGCGGCGCTTTTTGTCTCTGCGAGCCTTGTGGCCAGTAATGGCAAACCGGTGTGCCTCATCTCGTATTTGCTGAATAAGATGCAGCGCAGGTTGCTGCGGTCGTGCCACTACCTTGTTGTTTTGGTCGGCAAGAATTAATGTCTCCATTCCTGGCTTGCGCGTTGTTCCTTTGGCCACACCTATAGTCATGACACCAACCACACCAAGATCTGAGAGCACTGATTTAGCAACACCAATCTGTCCTTTGCCCCCGTCAATTAACAATATATCGGGCAGCTTTCCCTCACCTTTCATTAGCCGGGTGTATCGCCGCCGAATAGCCTGCTCCATGGCCGCATAATCATCACCAGCAGTTATATTATCAATATTAAACCGCCGATAATCGCTCTTTAGTGCACCACTGTTATTATCAAAAACAACACAGGATGCCACAACCGCTTCGCCGCTACTGTGGCTAATATCAAAACACTCCAAACGCTCAGGCGTAGACTCCAGACCCAGGGTGTCGCGCAGCGATTCAAAGCGCTGCTGTAAGGTCTGTTTTGAGGCGAGCTTTCCAGCTAGGTTCTGTTCGGCGGTTCGTTGCGCTAACTCAAGCCATTTTGCTCTGAACCCTCGTACATTGTCTCGGATCTCTATGTTTCTGCCAATCCGCTGACTCAACGCGTCGGTCAGCACTTGGGCACCCTCAAATTGTGTATTCACTAGAATCTCTTTTGGAAGATCTGGTCGCCCGCCACCATCTAGATAGAGCTGCGGAAGAAACTCTTCAAGTAAATCACTGACTTCTTCGGCTAATGGTGTCTTTGGGTAATAGCTGCGGCTACCTAGTATTCGACCCTGACGAACATACAACATATGCACGCAGGCCTGTCCATTACTCACTGCACCGGCGACAATATCAATGGTGCCACTGCCCTTTTCAATCATTTGCTGCGCTTGAACTTGTCGTAAGGCGGCTATTTGGTCGCGATGCTCAGCTGCCTTTTCAAACTTTAAGTCTGTTGCCGCGGTTTCCATTTCACCTTCTAACTGCTGAAGGATTTTATCGGCTTTGCCGTCTAAATAAAGCCGCGTTAAATTAACATCAGTGGCATAGTCATCCGGTGTCACGAACTCGACACAAGGTGCTGTGCAACGCTTAATTTGGTACTGCAGGCAGGGGCGAGACCGATTTTTAAAGAACACATCTTCGCATTGCCGCACTTTAAAGGTCTTTTGTAAAAAACCCATACTCTCTCGCACTGCGTGAACGCTAGGGAATGGTCCAAAATAGGTACCTTTCGCTTTTTTAGGCCCACGATGAAACGATAAACGAGGCCAACGGTCTTTGTCTGATAAAAATATGTAGGGGTAACTTTTATCATCCCTCATTAATATATTAAAGGGTGGGCGATATTGCTTGATGAGATTGTGCTCTAGTATTAGCGCTTCAGTCTCGGTTTCCGTTACCGTCACATCGATTGAAATAATCCGTTTTACTAGCGCAGCTGTCTTTGTTGTCAGCCCCGTGCTGCGAAAGTAACTTGAAACTCGGTTTTTCAAGTTTTTGGCTTTACCGACATACAGCACCTCCCCATCGCCATCAAGCATCTGATAGATACCGGGTCGCTGAGTCAGTGATTTTAGAAATGATTGATGATCAAAAGCCATAGGTAATTGTAACGGTTTTTAACCCTAAAAGGATCACTTGAGACAGTCTTACTGACACTAAACTCGGGTTATCGACTGTTGGCTATCAGCTGGATTAGCGTCTCGATTTGAACAACAGAGTTATAAATATGTGGCGATAGCCGAATCCCCTTAGATCGACTATCAAAATGAATACCCTGCTCTCGCAATTCTCCAGTCATCTGTTGATGCCTTTCCCCAAAGTGCACAATTAATGTCCCGCTACGGCAATTAGCGTCAGAGGGAGAAATCAGTTCGCTCTTCTCTAAGCTACCAATGACTTTTTCACACAGTCTTAGGTTGTGTTGGCGAATAGTGTCTACGCCCAAATTAATCACAAACTCTAAACTCGCGGAAGCGACACAAAACGGGTATACCGAGGGCGTACCTCCCCAAAAACGGAGCGCGTCCTTCGCATAACGGAAATTATGAATCTCAAACTCAAAGGGATCTTCATGAGAAAACCAACCCACATTTTGCGGGTGGCATTCCTCAATAATGTCAGGATTAACCCATAAAAACGCTGCTCCAGGGCCACCACTTAGCCATTTAACACAGGACCCAACGATAAAGTCAGCCGACCATTGCTGGATATTGATGGGGATAATACCAATCGCCTGAGCGATATCGATAAGGGATTTAATGGACCGCTGTGTGGCCATTTCAGTAATTGCCTCGATGGGCAACTGGACACCATTATTAGATTGCACCTGAGTCACTAAAACCAGCGCTACGTCATCCGTTAGATATTGGTCCCAGATCGACAGATCACCTAGATCGAGACCTGTAGGAATATAGCGCATCTGATAACCCAAACTCTGCGATTGCTGCAGTGCATACGCTACGGAGGGAAAGTCTTCTTCGCTCATTAAAATAATATTTTGGTGCTTTGACGGTGCTAGTGAAAATATAATTTTGTTCACCGCACTAGATATGGTGGTTTGTGGGCAAAAACAACTAGCCTCGCTGTTGAGTAATTCCCCCAGTAGTTCACGAAATCGTTCAATTTCTGCTAACCAATGGTTCCAAATACCCTCACCGCCCGCTACCCAAGGTTGCCAGAAGCTTTGATCTGCTGACGCGTTAGCTGTTTTTAGTGGTAGGCCCACTGAATGGCTTAGCAGGTAGATTCCCTGCTGGTCAACGTAGTTATCTTCAATCATGCTAAACAGTCCTTCAGACTTTGAATATCTCTGTATCGGGTATCAAAACCCTCGGTTGCTGGCGCCGCACAACGCATGTCGCAGAGTTTTCTGAGGCCTTTTAGTAGCACCGGCAAAGGTGGACCGCTCGCGGTAAGGTCGGCCTGATGGGTATGCGCGCCGAGTTCAGCTGGGCGCTCTATAAACTTATGCACCAGTCGTTCATGATGTTGAATGGCCACCTTACCATGCGCTTCGCAGACCTCTAAAAACATCTTTAAATTGGTCTGAAACCAGGGGTCATTTTTATGCTCAGCCTGACAGTCTAAAAAGCTATCTAGCAGGCTCTTTCGTCTCATACAGTCACGCAGAACAAGCTGGTCTTCGGGACGCATAAACAAAAACTTATCGACGAGCAATTGGGAATAATACGGGTCATCAGCCTTGCAGACCCCGAGCAGAAGATCAATAACATTGATACCCGCAAAATCTCCCGCATTAGCGCCCCTGTATTCATGTAAACCAACGCGATGTGGCCTGTAGTAGGGCCTAACGCAGTAAAAAAACCGATTGATATCTAGTTGATCAAATAGACTCGCGTTGGATGTGTACACCTCATCTAAGGCAATTTTCGCCGTGGACAACAGATCATAGGTGATTGGGTGTGAAACGCCCAAGGGTAGACAATTTCTGAGTGCTTCAGACGCGCGTATGAATGAAAAAACCCCGCGAGTATTATAATCAATAAATACTGTTTCATCTGCCAGCGACGTAAACGTTTTATATTCGCCGTTCACCGCTCTGTTATGAGTTTCCAAATGGCAGGAAGCGAATCGAGGAATTACTCCCAGAGATGCCCCTAACTGCATAGCAAGGGCTGAGGCCTCCTGCAAGGGAGATCGGGTTTCTCGTGAAGGTTCTGTAATGTCATGGCGACGGCATGCTGCCATGTAAAACCCCACATCCCCAAGCCTGTCTCTTATACACATCTCCGAGCCCACGAGACGTAGAGGAATCTCG
>OJCW01000203.1_pt1 | contig 24080 bp, 20 predicted proteins | sample 1592461 | NCBI WGS metagenome assembly OJCW01 (sample SAMN05416884, study PRJEB24817) | seawater metagenome | isolation source: Sea water | place: Canada:Atlantic | collected 2013-11 | reverse complement strand
CGAGATTCCTCTACGTCTCGTGGGCTCGGAGATGTGTATAAGAGACAGTATTAGCCTTTACTAAATTAAACTTCAATAGTAGACTAAAGTTATAAATATATTTCAATTTGGGACTTACATGACAAGCGATAAAACGAAGCTTCTAGAAAATGCTCAACTCGTTTCCACAATTTTAAAGCAATTAGCAAATCCCTATCGTTTAATAATTTTATGTTCTTTAGCAAATCAAGAGTTAACGGTTGGCGATTTAAATGAGCAAGTTGAACTTTCACAATCAGCTCTTTCGCAGCATTTAGCGAAACTAAGAGAGAGTGAGATTGTCACCACGAGGCGTGAATCACAAACCATTTATTATCGAATTTCCAACCCAAAAATAAAACATTTATTAGAAGTTTTACAACAACAGTTCTGTGAAGATATTTAAGTCATTCTTATTCGGTAAAACTACACCTCCCCTGAAATAGTATTAACTCATAATCTAAAGACTAAAGGACTGCTAACTCATTATGCAGACTCCACATAACCTCACTGCAAATTTAATCCGCAGTGTTTTAGCAAGCAAAGTACCGCTTATAATTTTAGTGTTATCCATGCTTTCAGGCTTGATGGCGCTAAATTACACCCCGAGAGAAGAAGAACCACAGATTGTGGTGCCTATGATTGATGTGATTGTTAACGCGGAAGGCGTTAACGTACAACAAGTAGAACGTTTGGTCACAACCCCTTTAGAGAAATTGCTCGCACAAGTACATGGCGTTGAACATGTATACTCCGTGACGAATAACAGTCAAACTGTCGTAACATTAAGGTTTTATGTTGGCGAAAATCGCGAAAAAGCCTTACTCAACACCTACAACAAGCTACATTCAAATACAGATATAATTCCCGCTATTGTTACCAATTGGCGAATAAAGCCAATTGAAGTTGATGATGTACCAATTGTCATGCTTGGCTTATGGAGCAGTGATCCCGTCATAGTAGATGACTACGAGTTACGCCGCTTAGCCGAAGAAGTATCAACCTTTTTACAAACGATCGAGAATACCAGTGAAGTTAATATTGTTGGTGGCCGCTCAAGAGAAATACAGGTTAATTTAGATCCTGAAAAAATGAGTGCCAGAGCCGTAACTATTATAGAGGTTTTACGGGCAATTAACGCTTCAAACAACTTACTACGTCATGGTAATTTAGCCTTAGAAAATCAATCTTTTCGACTTGAAAGTGGCGATGTTTTTCGTGATATAACTATGTTAAAAGAAACCCCTGTATCTGTCATTGATGGTAGTGTGGTTTTATTAAAAGATATTGCACAAATAACCGACGGCCCTGCAGAACAAAATAGCTATACATGGCTTGATTTTGCCAACGGGCATCAACAGAAACACTATGCTAAAAACAATAGCGATCACCCCGCTGTAACAATCAGTATCGCGAAGCAACCTGGAAGTAATGCCGTCAGTGTTGCCAAAGCAGTACATGACAAAGTAAGCGCATTACAGCATTCTTTTTTTCCACAAAATGTGCATGTAGAGGTGTTACGAGATTACGGTGAAACGGCAAATGAAAAAGTAAATAACCTCACCACCAGTTTAGCCTTTGCGGTTTTTACTGTAGTAGTCTTTATTGCCGTATTTTTAGGATGGCGATCAGCCGTAGTAGTAGGCTTAGCAGTACCTATTTGTTATGGCATCACCTTGTCACTAGATTTAGCCTTTGGTTACACCATTAATCGTGTAACCTTATTCGCACTTATTTTATCACTGGGCTTATTAGTTGATGATCCTATTACGGGTGTTGATAACATTGAGCGCTATTTAAAAAATAAAAAAGGTACCTTACAAGATAAGATTGTGGCTGCAATTAGTGAGATCAGAGTCCCTTTATTGATGTCAACTCTCACCATAACTTTAGCCTTTATTCCTTTGGCATTTATCACCGGTATGATGGGGCCATACATGGCACCTATGGCATTTAATGTGCCGTTAAGTGTGATCAGCTCTACCTTGGTGGCCTTTCTAGTAACCCCTTGGTTAGCATCAAAGTTAATCAAACCTAAATCAGCGCTAGATCTTAATGAAGCTGAAGCTAATAATCAAAACTTCAGCCTATTTTACCGCCGACTGCTAACCCCATTGTTAGAGAACAGAAAGAAGGGGAAGTTGGTTCTGTGGGGCGTATTAGTCTTATTTATAGTGGCAGCTATATTGCCTGTCATGCGTCTAGTACCGTTAAAACTATTACCTTTTGATAATAAAAATGAACTACAAATTATTATTGATATGCCAGAGAACACAACCTTAGAACAAACTGCTGCAATGGCAAAAGTCGTCTCAAGTAAAGTTCAGCAACTCCCCGAAATTAAAACCATCGCAAGCTACGTAGGAACCTCTTCACCTATAGACTTCAATGGTATGGTTCGACAATATTATCAACGACAAGCCCCTTACATGGCTGACTTACGAATAACCTTAATAGATAAAACAATACGCGAACATCAATCACATGCCATTGTATTAAGGTTACGACAACATTTAGCGGCGCTAAACCTCAATGACGTGCATATCAAAGTAGTGGAAGTTCCACCCGGCCCGCCTGTACTGAGTACATTAGTTGCTGAATTGTATGGAAATGAATTTACTCAATACAATGAATTACAACAAGCAGCAACAATTGTTAAGCGAAGGTTAAAACAAGAAGCCCACGTAGTTGACGTAGACTCAAGTGTTGGTGGTGAACAACCAAAAATACGCTACATTACAGATAAAGTTAAAGCCGCGTTATCCGGTATTTCTACTACAGATATCAACCAAACACTAACAGTAGCAAATGCTGGAGCAGTTGCAGGTTACTTACATGTAAATAATGAAGCGACTCCATTGCCAATTAAGGTGAAACTCCCCATTCAACAACGAGAGACACTTGCCGATTTTTATCGTTTAACAGTCAAAGGGCAAGCAGGAATTGTACAACAGACTACACCTCAAGGTATTGATATCGCACCACAATCGCTTGTTGCATTAGGTGAGTTAGGACAATTTGAACAAAAGCTCAGTGATAAGCCTATCTTTCATAAAGACTTAAAGCCTGTGGTATATGTTACCGCAGATATTTCAGGCAGAACACCCGTAGCTATCATTGCCGATGTTAGTAGTGATTTACAAGAATTGAATATTAAAGGGAAAGATAGCAATGCCTCAAATCAGACTGCCGAAGCAAGTAACTGGGCAGAACGTACTTTTTTAACAAGCGGTAGCGGTCATTTATGGCATCTACCCGATAACATCACTTTATCTTGGAGTGGTGAAGGTGAATGGCGCATAACTAAACGTGTTTTTATTGACATGGGTATTGCCTTTGCTTTCGCTTTAACTGCTATATTCCTGGTACTGAGAATACAAACAGGCTCCGCTGCATTATCAGGCATAATAATGTCTGCTATCCCACTAACTGTTATTGGAATCATGCCTGGTTTCTTTTTGCTAAATCAATTTGGTGAACGTGAAATAGCAAATGCACCTGAGCCAATATTATTTACAGCAACCGCCATGATAGGAATGATTGCATTAGCCGGCATAGTGGTTAGGAATTCATTAATATTAATTGAGTTTATCACCCAAGCACGTGAGAAAGGTGAGCCAATCAAAGAAGCACTGCTACAAGCAGGTGCTGTTCGAATGCGCCCTGTGCTATTAACGGCGGGAACCACGTTATTAGGCAATTTAATAATCACCTTAGATCCCGTTTTTAATGGTTTAGCGATAGCGATTATTTTTGGCATCATTTCCTCAACTATTTTTACGCTACTCGTGGTGCCTATTGTATACCTATTAGTTTTCGATAAAAGTAAACCAATCAGCACCGCTGATACGTTCAAATAAATAACGACATTCTATAAAAATCAACTAAGGCGCAGACATCGTCATGACTAACAAAAAAGCAGATGAAAGCATGTTAAAAAAAACACTTATTCCTGCGATAGCGTTAACCATACTTCTCTTCATGGTGGCATGGCTAGCAGGTTCGTTTAATGAAAAAGTATCGCCAGCGATTAATCAACCTATTAAAGCAAATCCGGCAATGCTTGAACATAACAACCGATATACTGTAATGGCCAGTAAGGAGTCAATTTTTGAACCTGTTGCGGCAAGTATTATAGCCAAACAAGCCACCGTTATTTCTGCTCGAATATTAGCGAGAATAGTACAAGTACATAGCAGATCGGGTGATCTAGTGAAAAAGGGCGATCTATTAATTCAGTTAGAACAAAACGACTTACAATCTCAAGTATTGCAAGCCCAGCAAAACATAAAAGCTATAGAAGCTCGGGTTAAAGAAGCTAAACAAAACCTTGAACGCTCTACAGAGCTATTTAAAAAAAACCTAGTTTCAGAGTTTGAGTTGGATAAAAATCGTGCTAATTATCATACTATTTATGCCGAATTAACTGCTGCTAAACAAATATTGTCTCAAGCAAGAACAACATTAAGCTACGCAACATTATCAGCCCCTATTGATGGCCGTATTGTTGACCGTTTTGCCGAGCCTGGCGATACAGCTCAGCCAGGGATGAAGTTGTTATCATTATATAATCCATTATCATTACGCGTAGAAGCGCATGTTCGCGAACAACTTGCCTTAACATTAACCATAGGACAAAGTATCGAAATTGAATTACCAAGTGTAGATCAGGTAATCACTGGTGAAATAGAAGAGATTGTGCCCGCCGCAAATACCGGGTCACGAAACTTTTTAATCAAAGTACGCATAACTTATCCTGAAAACTTATTGCCCGGCATGTACGCTCGCATGTTAATTCCCGCTGGTGAACAAACCATGCTAACGATACCCACAAAAAAAACTGCCCGTGTTGGCCAACTTTATTTTGTTTGGTTAATTGTCAATGATGAAGTTCAACGTAGATTTGTTAGGTTAGGTAAAGAAAAAGGAGAAATGGTTACCGTAATATCTGGCTTAATTAAGGGGGACGAAATAATAACACCATTAGTACAAAAGTATGATTTACATCAAAATAATTAACACGCTTATAAATAGTAATTGTTAAACTCAACGCTTTAGTTATAATTGCCAATGAAAATAATTTGTTACGTTAATTTATAGCGTTTAGGTGTTTATTCTATGTTTGGTTTCCCTAGTAAAGAAGAATTTGCTGCATTAAAAATGGAGAATCAGCAATTAAAAAAACAAATTTTGACATTAGAAACGGAAGTCAGTCAATCACAAGACGAAAGCCAACAATTAGCGCAAGACATGGCTAACAATACAGAGCGATATCGTCATAATGAAGAAATAAACGGTTTACTATTAAACTCAGGAGATTTAGTTAATAATATTAGAGAAGAACTTGCTGTTTCATCTAACGGGTTAATAGCTCACCGTGATGATTTTAAATCATCACAAGATCTCTTTACCGAAGTACTTAGCATGCTAGCTTCAACCACCCTTGCTACTGCTCAAATTAGTGATGATAGCCAGGAAGCTTCAACATCTGTTGATAATCTAAAATCCGCAACAGCAGGTATTAATGACTTTGTAAACATAATCAAAGGCATTTCTGACCAAACCAATTTACTTGCATTAAATGCAGCGATTGAAGCCGCCCGTGCAGGGGAGCAAGGTAGAGGATTTGCTGTTGTTGCAGATGAAGTAAGAACCTTAGCACAACGCTCAGCTGAAGCGTCAAATGAAATATCCAACCTCATTGAGCAAGTTAATCAGCAAATGGAACAAGTGATTGAAGGTATCCATCACGTTGGCAACAAAAGTAATGAAATAAGCCAAAGCACAACGACGATAGAAACCACCGCTAGCAATATTGTGGCAGTATCACAAAAAATGTATTCAGTAATCACTAACTCAACTGCTGACGCCTTTATTCAAACAGTTAAAATGGATCATGTTGTTTGGAAATTAGAAGTATATCAAGTGATGTTAGGCGTGTCTGACAAAGCAGCGGATAACTTTGCTAACCATAAAAGTTGTCGATTAGGTAAGTGGTACTTTACTGGTAGCGGCGCTGAAAAATATTCACATTACAGCTCATTTAAACAGCTTGATGCTCCTCACGCACAAGTGCACAACTATGGCTTAAGTGCTTTAAAAGCAATGCAAGAAGGTAATATGGATCAAGCAGTGAAAGACTTATCCGTAATGGAAAGTTCAAGTGTCGATGTAGTCAACTTGCTGACCTCGCTTTCACATGAGATAGCTCAAGGTACTGTCAGTTAAGATAGTAGTGACAAGTGAAGTTAATACCCATTAACTTCACTTTCTCTTTGAGTTTCATCCCTACATTCACTTATTTTTATTTATTATTACTTATTATCACAAAGCCCTATTCTCACTGACTGCCGCTCACACAATGAACAAGAAAACCCCTATTCAATTACCTCACCAAAAACACTTAGTAAAATTAACAGATAAATAATAAGTATCCACACTCAAGTAATCGCCTATCCCCTTGCTAACTCGACTGGAGTTACATAAAATAATGCCCACATAATTAATTACTTCTTCGGAATCCTCATGGCATTGCCAGATAAATTTATATTCTCAATGAACCGCGTTAGTAAAGTAGTACCGCCAAAGCGTACTATTTTAAAAGACATTTCTTTATCATTTTTCCCCGGCGCTAAAATTGGTGTCTTAGGTTTAAATGGTTCAGGTAAGTCTACTTTACTTCGCATTATGGCTGGCCTAGATACTGAGTTTGAAGGTGAAGCGAATGCATTAGCAGGCACCAATATTGGCTATCTACCTCAAGAGCCTGTACTTGATGAAGACAAAACAGTTCGTGAGATTGTTGAAGAAGCCGTAGCTACCGTTAAGAATGCATTAGCACGTCTCGATCAAGTTTATAACGAGTATGCCGAAGAAGGTGCTGACTTTGACGCCCTAGCTAAAGAGCAGGGTGAGTTAGAAGATATCATCAACAGTAACGATGGCCATAATATTGATAACGTACTTGAGCGTGCAGCCGACGCCTTACGTTTACCTGAATGGGACCAAGTAGTTAAAGTGTTAAGTGGTGGTGAACGACGTCGTGTTGCCCTTTGTCGTTTGTTGCTACAAAAACCTGATATGTTATTACTTGATGAACCAACTAACCATTTAGATGCTGAATCTGTTGCTTGGTTAGAACGTTTCTTACATGATTACCCTGGCACTGTTGTAGCAATTACCCATGATAGGTACTTCTTAGATAATGTTGCTGGTTGGATTTTAGAGCTTGATAGAGGGCACGGTATTCCTTATGAAGGTAACTATTCTTCATGGTTAGAGCAAAAAGATGCGCGTCTTGAACAAGAAAGTAAAAGCGAAAGTGCACTACAACGAACAATTAAACAAGAGCTTGAGTGGGTGCGTTCAAATCCAAAAGCCCGCCAATCAAAAAGCAAAGCGCGTATGGCTCGTTTTGAAGAACTTAATAATCAAGATCATCAAAAACGTAATGAAACCAACGAACTTTACATTCCACCAGGTCCTCGCTTAGGCGATCAAGTACTCGATGTAAATAATTTAACTAAATCATTTGGCGATAGGGTACTGATTGATGATTTAAGTTTTAGTGTCCCTAAAGGTGCTATCGTCGGAATCATCGGGCCAAACGGTGCGGGTAAATCAACGCTATTCAAAATGATGTCAGGCGCTGAAACACCAGATTCGGGTAATGTCACATTGGGCGAGACAGTTAAACTTGCGAGTGTTGATCAGTTCCGTGATGACATGGATGACAGCAAGACCGTTTACCAAGAAATTTCTCAAGGTCATGACATTTTACAAATTGGTACTTTTGAAATCCCAAGCCGTGCTTATTGTTCACGCTTTAACTTTAAAGGTAACGATCAACAAAAGATCATTGGTGAGTTATCTGGTGGTGAACGTAACCGTGTACATTTAGCAAAGCTTGTTCAAACCGGTGGTAACGTATTACTACTTGATGAACCAACCAACGATCTCGATGTTGAGACCTTACGTGCACTTGAAGAAGCTATATTAGAGTTCCCTGGTTGCGCCATGGTTATTTCGCATGATCGCTGGTTCCTTGATCGTATCGCTACTCACATTTTAGATTACCGTGATGAAGGTCAAATTAACTTCTATGAAGGTAACTTTACTGACTATGAAGCTTGGTTGAAAAAAACATTAGGCCCAGCAGCTACTGAACCGCACAGAATAAAGTATAAAAAAATTGGCTAAATAAACAAAGCTAAAGTTACTCAACATAAACGTAAACCCGTTTATGTTGAGTATTTAATAGCAACAGTGCAGATAAACCCCCATAGCCAAGTCTCTTCAAAAAACCTACCGATAATACCAGCATAAAAGTCAGTATTATATTGCTTTATATCAAGCTTTTTCTATACCAATTACACACGAACCAGTCTATGCTATGAATATATTTTTTCAATAAATACTTCAATAGGCACAATGTAATGGAGAACAGAAGAAAGTTTACTCGCGTATTGTTTTTAATCAAAGCAGAACTAACCGTTGAGGATAATACTTACCCAGTATCTCTTCATGATATTTCTCTTAATGGCGCCTTAATCACTGAAGTGAAGTCCGAGCAATCACTAAAAGGTAAACTAGGTATTTTAAGTTTTTTCCTGTCTGATAATGAACCACCAGTAACAATGCATATCGCTGTTGTTCATGAACAAGATGGCGAAACCGGCTTACAATGCAACGCTATTGATATTGATAGTGTTACCCGCTTACGACGTTTAATAGAGTTAAACTTGGGTAATAGCGATCAACTCAATAGAGAGCTTAGCCAACTATCTAGAGACATTTAAGTGTCCATCACCCATACTAAAAATAAATACCCTCTTTAAGGAAACCACATGAACCATCTTGTTATTTCTTGTATTGGCCCTGATAAAACAGGGATTGTTGACTCTTTATCGACAATAATTAGTCGACACAATGGTAACTGGCAAGTAAGTAGCCTACACCATTTATCCGGTTTTTTTGCTGGTGTTATCGAAGTCGCCGTTGCGCAAAAAGACACTAAAGCATTAGTGGCAGACCTAAATAAAATAGACGGTTTGACGTGTCAAATCGAGATCGCTGAATCCACTTTAGAACAAGTGAATAGTCATTTAATATTAGAGTTAACAGCTAATGACAGAGCCGGTATAGTTCAAGAAATCTCTTCGGTTATCCATCACCAAGGTGGTAACTTAATCAAGCTTGTAAGCGCACAAAGCAGTGCGCCTCATACTGGGCAATTAATGTTTAAGGCAAAAGTTCAAGTAGAAATGCAAGAAGATAACTTAGACGATCTTGTTAGTGCTTTAGAGCATATTGCTGATGATTTAATGGTAGATATAACGACGTCATAACGATAAATAATAGATGGGGTATAGGTGAAAAATTTAGGTGCTAGCTAGCAAACTAACCCTTCATCGAAATAAATTGCAAACTCACTACCCTGTCCCCATTCACTGGTGATCACTAATTCAGCCTTATGGTGTAATAGTACATGTTTAACTATTGCTAAACCTAAACCTGAACCACCCGTATCTCTAGAACGCGATTTGTCTATACGATAAAAGCGCTCTGTTAGTCTATTTAGTTGATCAGACTTAATGCCATCGCCATTGTCCTTCACGCTAAAAATGACCTTATCGCCATTGCGACGCCAACTTACGTCGATAATGCCATTGCTTGAAGTGTAAGCAATGGCATTAGAGATTAAGTTAGCACAAGCACTTTTTAATTCTGTTTCAATGCCAAAAACGCCAACTCCTTCCGTTATATAAGTACGAATTTCATGCTGTTTAGTTTGATTAAGCCATTTAGCATCTTCAACGAGGTTCTCAACTAAAACCGGCATATTAACTGGTTTCATGTCTTCATCATCACGGTTGTTTTCAACTTTCGATAAACTTAACAATTGCTCAACTAAGCGCTCCATTCTAGAAACTTGGCCTTCAATCGTATCAAATACTTTATTCCAATGAGGGTCTAACGCATATTCCGTTTCTTGGATCATCTCTACATACCCGCGCACTACTGTTAGCGGTGTTTTTAGTTCATGAGAAACATTCGCAACAAACTCCCTACGCATTTTTTTCAATCGATGGTATTTAGCTATAGCACGAGACATTAAAATAACCCGTTCATCACCAAATGCCATAACAGAAATTTCAAGCTGAAGTTCATCATTGATTGGGGAAGTAATTGAACAAGGGGTCTCAAACTTTCCTTGCTCAAGGTAGTCCGAAAACTCAGGATCTATTAATAACTGCTCTATGTGTTTACCGATATCATCAGGAAAACGCACACCAAGTAAACGCTGCGCTTTTTTATTTCCTGACATGATGACTAAATCAGTTGATAAAATTAACGCCGCATCAGGTAGTGCTTCGATACCAGAGTGAAAACGGGAGTCTTGTTTGCTAGGGTTTAAAGTAAGCATTAAATATACAGATTCTTTGCATGGCTAGTTATGACTAACTATGCTTATTATAAATTAGGTTATTTTTTAACTTTGCTAGTTAATTTACCTGAGAAACGATAACCAGCACCACGAACAGTTTGAATAAATTCTTCATGCCCAGCACCTGAAATGGCTTTTCTTAAACGTCTAATGTGTACGTCAACGGTTCTATCTTCAACATAGACATTGGTACCCCAGACGTTATCAAGAAGCTGCTCTCTTGAATAAACTCGCTCGGTATGTGTCATAAAGAAATGCAATAAACGAAACTCTGTTGGTCCTAAATCTAACGTCTCTTCATTGATCATCACTTGATGAGCAACAGGGTCTAGTTTCAAACCATGAAATTCAACTTTTTCAGATAAAGCAGTTGGTGATACCCGACGGATTACGGCTTTAATACGAGCGATAAGCTCTTTAGGAGAGAAAGGCTTGGTAACATAATCATCAACTCCCGCATCAAGGCCTTTAACCTTGTCATCCTCATCAGCACGCGCTGTTAACATAATAATCGGAATATTACGGCTGTATTCATTCTGCTTCAATTCTTTAGCCAGCTTCACGCCGCTACCACCAGGTAACATCCAATCAAGCAATATTAAGTCTGGATAAGGTTCTACAATTTTATCTTTAGCTTGTTTTATATCAATAGCTTCAACCGAGTTAAAGCCATTTTGCTCTAAAACAAAAGTAATCATCTCTCTAATTGGAGTTTCATCTTCAACAACTAAAATGTATCCGCTCATACATGCGCCTTCAATAAATATTCTGAATGTATTTTCTTATTACGCTATTGTGCATAACAAAGGTTACACTTTTATGACATAACTGTAATTAATAACATTCATTTCATAAAAAGGTCATATTTCTCTGTTTTTTTTTAATCACTCGAATGTACTAATTTTAATTTTTGCCATAACCATTCTGCTACTGGCCCTAATAGATTAGCTTTTAACTTTATTGCATGGTAATCCAAAGGGATTTTAGTATCGAAATCATCCACCTGTAAAGTTAATAAGGTTTGTTGCTCTAACTCATCGCTAATCATGTAATCAGGTAACCTCCCCCAGCCCATCCCACTCATGATCAAAGTTTTTTTTGTATTGAAATCGTTAACGTACCAACATCTCTGACCAGTTTGTACACTATAATTTATACCTTGACTACTCTGTCCTGAGTCTTGAACCACTATTTGATATTCATCATTTAACTCCGCCACAGAGAGCAAGTTAGGGTGGCGTTTAACAAAACGAGGCGCTGCAACATTGCAGAGGTACCCCTTATAAAGTTTATTCGTTTCAAACTGCTCAGACTGTAGTGCTAAAAAATTAATAGTAGTCAGCGCTAAATCAGCTTGTGCAGATTTAACCGCCTCTAATGCACCACTAATATATTCTTGTTTTAAAATAATTTGCGTATGTGGGAATTTACTTTGTGTCATTTCAAGCACAGGTAATATTTTTTTTAAATCATAAGAAGCTTCTATCGCTATTGTTATACTTGCTTCATTACCTGAAGTTAGAAAAGTTGCCAATTGTTTAATATGATCTTCTTCATCAAGTAAACGTAATGCATGTTGATATATTTGTTGGCCATTATTAGTTAATGATAGACGGTAGCCTTGACGATCAAACAACTGTAACCCTAATTGAGCTTCTAATTGTTTGATGCCTTGACTAATGGCTGGCTGTGTTTTGAAGAGCTTTGCACTAGCACTTTTAAGGCTGCCGAGTTCAGCTACTTGTTTTAGCATTTTTAATTGTTCGAGCGTCATCGGTTTACCCTATTTAATCAGACATAGAACACATATTAACATTAAGTAAAAGTTAACAACTTATAAATAAAGCTTCAATATTTATTTATTTAATTTATGTCATACTACGGCCTATTAATAAGATAAAACGTTTATACAGGGTAAAGAAAACAATGAATAACACTAAAACCAATTATGGTTATATCACCATCTTTCTTCATTGGTTATCAGCAATAAGTATTATTGGTTTGTTTGCTTTAGGTTTTTACATGGTCGATTTAAGCTACTACGATCAATGGTATAAAACAGCACCTGAGTTACACAAAAGCACCGGTATTTTACTATTTATTGTGATGGTTATCAGAGTCATATGGCGCTATATACAAGTAAGCCCAGCACATTTATCTAGCCACAGCACTCTAGAACGAAAAGCAGGTAAGATAATTCATTCCGTACTATACGTGCTTATATTCATGATTATGATTAGTGGCTACCTAATTTCCACCGCCGATGATCGTGGCATCGAAGTATTTACGTTTTTTGTCGTACCGGGCTTTGGCTCTTTTTTTGAGAATCAAGAAGATATCGCCGGCCTAGTACATCAATGGCTAGCCTACATACTAATAGCACTTTCGCTGCTACATGCTATGGCAGCAGTTAAACACCACGTAATTGATAAAGACAACACATTAAACAGAATGATCGGCAGACGAAAAACTAATTAAGTAACAATTTAAATGGAGAATATTTAATGAAAAAAAGACTAACAACACTTGCTATAACATCCTTGATGGCTGGCGCAATATTTATGCCTGCAGTAAATGCAGCTGATTATATTATTGATAATAAAGGTGCACATGCATCAATAAATTTTAAAATCAAACATTTAGGTTATAGCTGGTTAACAGGTCGTTTTGATAAATTTGGTGGTAAGTTTAGTTATGACCCAGCCAATGTATCGGCGTCTAAAATTGAAGTCAATATAGATACTACCAGCATTAATTCCAACCATGCTGAGCGTGATAAACATTTAAAAAGTGATGACTTTCTCGATGTAAGTGCTTTCTCAACCGCTAAATTTGTTAGTGAATCTATCACTAAAAAAGCAAATGACCAATTAACCGTAACAGGTGTGCTAACTCTACACGGTGTAAGTAAAACAATTACTATCGATGCAGAAACAATTGGTGAAGGCAAAGATCCTTGGGGCGGCTACCGTGCAGGCTTTAGTGGCACAACGTCTATTGCATTAGCTGACTTTGGTATCACCAAAAACTTAGGCCCAGCTTCTACCCATGTAAGTTTAAACTTACATATTGAAGGCATAAAACAGTAACATTAATGCTAAATTAAAGGCTTACTCATAAAAACCCACCAAGGTATCTAGGGTTATAATGAGTGAGCCTTATTCATTGCAAATATATGATTGTGATGTTCAGGCTTTCTACTTTTAGAAAGAATGTAAAAGAAACATCAATATTGAAGGGTGAATCAAGTTACTACTCAATGTAAGTATGTGTGGAAACCCACCTACCAAAACCTTTTTGCTGATTATTATTTACTTAACTTTTTGTAATTAAAGATATAATTATTCATGGCCTAAACATTGCCTTGACCCTATGAACTATAATAAAGTTTACAACAGGTCAAATAATGAATAACTCGCCTAAGCAAAACACTAAACCTTTATATATTCCTTATTCGGGATCAACCCTGCTCGAAACACCACTTTTAAATAAAGGTAGTGCCTTTAATTTATCTGAACGTAAACAGTTTAATTTAACAGGGTTGTTGCCACCTCGGTTTGAAACCATTGAAGAACAAGCTGCTCGAGCTTATCAGCAATATTCAAGTTTCAAATCAGATCTTAATAAGCATATTTACCTGCGTACTATTCATGATAACAATGAAACCCTATTCTTCAAGTTGATACAGTGCTACTTGACAGAAATGATGCCGATTATCTACACACCAACCGTTGGTGATGCCTGTGAACAGTTTTCAGATATCTATCGAAGTTCAAGAGGCCTATTTATTTGCTATCAACAAAAAGACGATATTGATGACATTTTAAGGAATGCCACTAAGAAGAAAATAAAGGTCATTGTTGTTACAGACGGTGAGCGTATTTTAGGCTTGGGTGATCAAGGTATTGGCGGTATGGGAATCCCTGTTGGTAAGCTGTCTTTATATACCTCCTGTGGCGGTATCAGCCCAGCTCATACGCTTCCGATTACGCTAGACGTTGGCACAAATAATGAAAAATTACTAAATGATCCTATGTATATGGGCGTTCGACATAAACGTATTCCACAAAAGCAATATGATGAGTTTTTAGACCTTTTTGTACAGGCTGTTAAACGTCGTTGGCCACAGGCCTTATTACAGTTTGAAGACTTTGCTCAACATAATGCAACGCCTTTATTAATGCGCTACCGTAATGAATTATGCTGCTTTAACGATGACATTCAAGGAACGGCTTGCGTCACGGTTGGAACCCTATTAGCGGCATGTAAAAGTAAAAATGAGCAGTTATCAACTCAACGCATTGTATTCGTTGGCGCAGGCTCTGCAGGCTGCGGCATTGCAGAACAAGTGATTGCCTATATGGTAAGTGAGGGTATTTCGGAAGAACAAGCCCGACGTCAGATTTTTATGGTTGATAGGTTAGGCCTGTTAACAGAGAGTATGGAAAATCTAAGAGAGTTCCAATATAAATTGACCCAGACTGAAAGCTCTCTGGCTGATTGGTTATTTTCTGATAAGTCCCCCAATTTGCACGACGTTATTCAACACGTAAAACCTTCTATCCTTATCGGCGTATCTGGCCAGTCAGGTTTATTTAGTGAGCAAGTGGTTAAAACCATGAAAAAACATTGTGCTTTACCCATAATTTTACCACTAAGTAACCCTATTAAGCAGATAGAAGCACTACCGGCAGACATCATCACATGGACAGAAGGACAAGCAATTATCGCGACAGGCAGTCCTTTCAATCCTATTACATATCAAGGTAAGCTTTATGCTATTGCTCAATGCAATAATAGCTATATTTTTCCTGGAATTGGGCTAGCCGTTGTTTCTGCAAACATAAGTCGCATCAGTGATGAAATGTTAATGGCCGCAAGTGAGGTTTTGGCAGAGGAATCACCAAGAGTAAAAACAGGAGAAGGTGAGCTACTCCCTCCCTTAGATTCAATTGTAGCGCTCAGTAAAAGAATTGCTTTTACAGTAGCTAAAGTTGCTTTCAAGCAGCAGTATGCGTTGGTCGTCACTGATGAGGTATTATTGACTCAAATAGAAAAGAATTTTTGGCAACCTAATTATCGTCAATACAGACGAGTAAGTGCCTAAGATATTGAGTTTTTTATAGGAAGATAGATGAATAGAATTGATTTCAAGGCTCGATTTTTATTGCTAAGCAGCTAAAGAAGTTCATTAAAAAAATAAAGTCTATCAGAAAGATAGACTTTATTATTAAAATGGTTAGTCGCTAAATGTACCGGACATAGTTAATGACTTATCTGGCTCTATAACCAGTCACGTGGAACCAAGTAGTCATTAAGTTTAGCTTCATCGCTATTTTCTTCTGCTTGGTAGTTATATTCCCAACGGGCTAATGGCGGCATCGACATTAAAATAGACTCGGTTCTACCACCTGACTGTAATCCAAATAAAGTACCGCGGTCGAATACTAGATTAAATTCAACATACCTACCACGACGATATAACTGAAATTGACGCTGCTCTTCCATATATTCATCATTTTTACGGCGATTTATAATTGGCACATAAGCATCGATATACCCTTGACCTACAGCCTTAATATAATCTAAGCAAGTTTCAAAATCCCATTTATTTAAGTCATCAAAAAACAACCCACCCACGCCACGGGTTTCATCTCTATGTTTTAAATAAAAGTATTCATCACACCATTTTTTATAGTCACTGTAAACTTGCTCACCAAATGGTGAACATAAATCATGTGCGACTTGATGCCAATGAATAACATCTTCATCTACAGGGTAAAAAGGCGTTAAATCGAAACCGCCACCAAACCACCACACCGGATCTTCACCTTCTTTTTCTGCAATAAAAAAGCGTACATTGGCGTGCGAGGTAGGAATATGAGGGTTTTTCGGGTGAATAACTAAAGAAACACCACACGCCTGCCATGTTCTGCCGGCTAACTCTGGTCTATGTGCTGTTGCTGATGGTGGTAGTTTATCACCTGAGACAACAGAAAAGTTTACACCTCCTTGCTCTATCACATCACCGTTGGTTAATACGCGCGTACGACCACCGCCTCCTTCTTTTCGCTTCCAGTTATCTTCAATAAACTTACCACTGCCATCGGCTTGTTCTAATGCTTGGCAAATTTGATCTTGTAATTGCTTTAAAAAATCAATGACGATAGAGATATCAGGAACTTGATTCTGATTTGAAATAGAATGACTCATGAAATAATAACTTTCCCAAAACGGTGGGTGAAAAAATTTATTATATCAAGCTAAATCCAAATGCTAAACGACTAAGGCGCTAAATATTCAGTGAACTCCTTTTACTAGCTAGTTTAAACTACTAATTCCATGCTGAATATTGTTGGTGCTCCCCTTATCATCAAGGATTTTAAAGTGAATATTTCTTAATGCATACGGACGGTATTCGCTAACAAGTGAAAATCGTTGAGCGACGCTATGATGAATAATAGGTGCATGGCTTGATATAGTGTCATTCACATTAACCCTAACTAAACGGGGAGATAAGGTAGCTGAATTAGTCTTAGTTCTAACCTGCGTATGTAATTTTCCCGTCGCTAATGGTTTTAGGTTTAAATCATCAATACAGATAGCATCTTGAGCGCCCGGTATTTTAAGCCCTTCATAATCAATGCTATTAACATCAATTATCGTTAATTCATTTTCAACACACTTAAGCATGTATTCCAGCGTGATATCAGATAAACCATCAAACCAATAACTACCTCCAATATCAGAGTGAACCCCGGCAAACCAAACTTCATGAACGCGGCTGTCAAAATTAAAAAGGGTTGGTTGAAATAAAATTCGCTTTTCATCTAATGACAACAAATGCACCGCGTTTTCAATATGAGAACCCAAAGTGCCATCTTCAAATACAATACCGCTAGCAGGGTAAGTATCTGGGTTCAAATCAAGTGAGCCTCTTGTTGCAGCAACCGTATCAAACACACCTAAAAACTTAACCGGATGTGGTAAATGAGCGGCAAACATGCGGGCAATTGCGGCACCGCGGCTAAAACCAAAGATATAAATCTGATCACCATCAGCAAAGTTAGCTTTTAAATCAGCCTTTGCTTCATCAAGAATATCATCCATATCTCCATAAGGCGGTGAAAACATTGCGTTGAATTTTCGTTTTAACCAATTTCCCCGTGTACCAACACCACTGTAATAAAAGCTATGTTGATTTTTCAACGTTGTATTAACGCCATTTTTCGGGGTCAATTTCCCACCAAAAAAAGCATGCAATTTTAATACATTACTGATACTCGTATCTTCAAAAAAATTAGCCGAATCTTCTGGTGAATTACAAGTCCCATCAAAACAAAAAATTAATTTATTCATAACGCCCTCTCATCCTTAATCGATTTACGTATTAAAAATAGGAAAAGTATTCATAATTAGCAAATAGATCCCCAAAGACATTGTTCAAAAAATCCCACAATAGTTAATAACATGGGCTAGTCAACAGCTCATTCAAACGGTAGAATCTATGGCATTATTATTTAGTCAATAGAAGAAGCATTTAAGATGGGCAGAGCTTACCAAAATCGCAAATTATCCATGGCAAAAACCGCTGGTGCAAAAACCAAAGTTTACTCAAAGTACGGTAAAGCAATTTACGTTTGTGCTAAAAATGGTGGAACAGATCCTGATGGTAATTTATCGTTACGTAGCTTGATTGATAAAGCAAAAAAAGATCAAGTACCTACTCATGTAATTGATAATGCACTTAAAAAAGCATCTGGTGCTGGTGGTGAAGACTTTGTTGAAGCTCGCTATGAAGGCTTTGGCCCTGGTAATTGCATGGTAATCATTGACTGTTTAACCGACAACGGTAACCGTACTATTAAAGATGTTCGTCAGTGTTTTACTAAAACTCACTCTAAAATAGGCTCTTCAGGCACTGTTTCGCACATGTTTGACCATCAAGCTGTATTCGCTTTTAAAGGTGAAGATGATGAAAGCGTTTTAGAGAATCTAATGATGGCTGATATTGATGTAAGTGATGTGGAATTAGAAGACGGTATTATCACCGTTTACGCACCACACACTGAGTTTTTTAAAATCAAAACTGAGTTTGCCAATTCTATGCCTGAGTTTGACTTAGAAGTAGAAGAGATAACTTGGGTTCCACAGACTTACATTGACATTGAAGGTGAAGACAATCTTGCTAATTTTGAAAAGTTTATTGCCATGTTAGATGACTGTGATGATGTGCAAAATGTTTATCACAACGCCGAAGTTAAAGATTAACAAATAAAGAAGTTACACCAAACACACAAAGCCTATCTTCATGATGGGCTTTTTTATGTTCAGAGTGAACGATATATCGCGATGCTATGGTTCGTTATAAGAATATGCATGAACTCAGACTAGTTCTAACGATTCTACACCCCTATATTTTACAAAACCTGACAGGCAGATAATAAGCTAATTACCGTCAGTCAGGTTTGATTCTTGAACGCCATGCCACAAAGAAGACGTTACCTTTTGAATTCCTAACGTCAACTGTGAGCCTAGAGCGGTCATTGACCTTATGTAAAATGATTGGAACATTAGTAGTTAAAACTTTCTGCATGCTTGTGGGGCAGATTTTAACCGCCATGGAAAATATTACAGAAAACTCTAAGAGTATTGTCTGAATCGCAGTGCCATTTCATCATTATTATTCATTATTCATTATTCATCATAGAATAGTTAAAGAAGTACGACCTTTGCCTACCTATTAATGGTGATGAACTAGTCTCGACCCTCATAATATGCAGATAAAAACGTTAATGACATTTTAAGATCACTGATTTGTAACGATGGTGAGTTATCTGCATTTTATGTTCTTCTTAGCGTTCGCCTTGTACTTCAAATTCATCACTAGCAAGTCGTACATGCCCGTCTGCTTCTATCACCCAAAGTTCGCGATGGACAACACCGAAGGCTTTATTCATAGTCCAATGTGAAGTTAAAACATAACCTTCACCTTCAGGTTCCCAGTTTACCTGAGTATAATTTACATCTTTAAAGCCTTGGTCCATAATCCCTTGCCAAAAATCTTCAATGGCTTGTCGTCCTTCAAATATTCCAAAGGGACGCGCTGTCATAATACAATTTTCTTGATATTGTGCAGCACACCCTTTTGCATCTTGGTTGTTGAAAGCAGTTTGCCAAGCTAAGATACCTTTTTTGCATGCGCTTAAAATAGTGTTATCTGTCGCTGTACTGGTCATTAAATTATCCTTTATAAATTGTTATTTAGCGATTGATACAGAGAATAGCGCTATATTTAGTTTAGAAAAACAGTTACATTAGAAAACACTGTTAAATAAAAACGAACAATTAATATGGTTAGATTACGCCAGATGTCAGTTTTTGCTCATATAGTGGAGACTGGTTCAATTACAGCAGCGGCTGAGTTGTTGGTGTTATCAAAATCTGTGGTAAGTCAACACCTCAAATCTCTAGAGAATGAATTAGGTATTGTGTTATTAAAACGTACTACGCGTAAGCAAACATTAACTTTTGCTGGCAAAAAGTTTTATCAACAGTGTAAAATACTTAATCAAGTTGCTAACGATGCATGGTTCGATGCTCAACAATCGAAAGCAGTTCCTCAGGGAAAAATTAGAATTACAGCCCCAAATGCATTAATGGAAACCTTAGTGACTCCTGCAATTGCTAAATTGTTACCACAATATCCTCTATTAGAACCTGAGCTAATTAGTCATGACCATCACTTGAGTCTAATGTCGGATGATATTGATTTAGCGATAAGAGTTGGTCAATCAAAAGAGAGTTCTTTAAAGCAAAAGCGCATTGGTGAGTTTAGAGATGTACTTTGTGGAAAACCGAAATATATTGCATCTAAGCCTTGGCAAAATCTATCGTATATTGCTAATACTTGGCAAGGGCATGAGATACACCACCACTTTCATGCCCAACCTCTTTCAAAAACACAAATAGGTAAGCAAACAAATCAAACAATTAGTGATTTTATTTATATCCCTAGTGCGCATTGTATTACTAATTCTTTTTACACTTGTTTAGCATTAATTAAATCTGCATCGGGGATCGGTATTATTCCAGATTTCCATTTGAAAAGCTTATCATCAGAGCTGGATGAGGTCTTCCCTGAGCATCAATTACAATTGAACACCGTCTATGCATTGCACCCTTTTGGTAATCAAACACCGCTGAGTGTTAAAGTGTGTTTACAAGCAGTTATGAACCAATTGAATATAACCACGACAGCAGAGCCGACTCCTGTAATGGCTAAATAATTATAGCTATTAATTTATAGTTTATAACGCGTAATGAGAGTAAAAGTGCCAAAGAGTGAATACCTTATTTTTAAAAAGTTCTATGACTGCTTTGTCGGAGCAGAGGTCATAAGCGCGTCAAGTATGCTAACTACTGCTTTAAGTCTTGGAGCTGACGTTAGTAAAGCAAACGCTACCGTCAACAAAGCGTACGTTGAAGTCACCCCGATACAACTTGCAACTGGCTGCAATGGTGGCTTTTGCAAATATCAGGTTTTAACTACGACAAATAAGACTAACAAGAAGTTACTACAGAATATTTTCAAGAAAGAAACGTTTCTCTCACCAAATCATACTTTTTCATTTTATCGTATAGCGTCTTTCTCGCTAACATCAACTCATCCATGGTGCCTTTAATACTGCCATTATTATTTGTTAAGGCTTCTTCGATTAATGAGCTTTCAAAAAATTCTACGCGCTCTGGTAAGCTCATAGTCGATTTTTCTTCCTTGTTATCGCTTTGCTGATTAAAGGCCGCTGCAGAGCCAAGTAATACGTAACGCTCTGCTAAATTGCGTAATTCTCGGACATTACCAGGCCAGTGGTGGCTAATTAAACGTGCTTTATGTTCTTGAATAAGCGGAATTAACTCGCGATGATAACGTGCTGAGGCGACGCGAGAAAAGTGTAAAAATAGTAAAGGTATATCTTCAATACGGTTTCGCAGCGGAGGAATTTCAATTGTCACTAAATTTAAACGATAATATAAATCATGACGAAACACCCCCTCCTCACATAATGCGAGCAGATCAACCTTAGTTGCAGCAATAATTCTAATATCCAGTGCGATACTATTATTGGAGCCTAAACGAACCACTTTACGCTCTTCTAACACACGTAATAGTTTCACCTGTAGTGACATGGGCGTACTTTCAATTTCATCTAAAAAGATGGTGCCGCCATTCGCGTATTCAAACTTACCAATTCTCCGTTTGTCTGCCCCCGTATAAGCTCCTGATTCAGCGCCAAATAATTCACTTTCAATAATAGTTTCAGGGATAGCACCGCAATTTAGCGCAACAAAGTTTTTATCTTTACGAATACTGTGATCATGTAAGTATCGAGCAACAAGCTCTTTACCTGTTCCTGTTTCGCCATCAATCATGACATCTGCAGGTGCATCCATTACTTGATTTAGCATATGGCGCATATGAACAATAGATGGTGCGTTACCTAAAATTCTAGGGCCTGGAGACGAGTGTGCTTCTAGCTCTATTTTTAGGTGGCGGTTTTCTAAAACTAATGCGCGTTTGTCTAAAGCCCGTTTTACGGTATCCAATAAGTGTTCATTATTAAACGGCTTTTCAATAAAGTCGTAAGCGCCTTTTCTCATGGCGTTAACTGCCATAGATATATCACCAAAACCTGTGAGTAATATAATAGGCAGGTCCTTATCGATGACATGCGCTTTTTTCATCAACTCATGACCATCCATGATAGGCATATTAATGTCGCTAATAATGATGCCGGGCCATTGTTTATCTATTTTTGTAAGCAACAAGCTAGCATCATTAAAAGTGTGTACATTAAAGCCTTGAAGATCTAACATTTGCTCGATCGCTGTGCAGATATGAGCATCATCATCTATGATATATACCGTTTTACGGTCGTTATTGTCATCTAGTAATTCATCGTTCATATCTAATACCGCACTATTTTTAACTGTTAATGAGTGTTTTCATATTGGGGCAAAACTATTTTAAATTCTGCGCCGCCCTCACGGTGGTTTTCAACCACTAATAAGCCTTGCATTGACTCTATAATTCGTTGAGAGATAGATAAGCCCAATCCCAACCCTATTCTTTCTTTCGTGGTAAAGAAGGGCTCAAATATTTTATCTAAATTACCGGCTAAAATACCCGGCCCTGTATCTCTAATCGCTATAACAACCTTAGCTTCTACTAGCGTAACACTAACATCAAGCCGTTTGTCTTTTTCATTTGTCATTGCTTGAATAGCATTTGTAAATAAATTTATTAACACCTGCTCTAAACGAATATCATCGCCTAAGATAAAAAGACTATTCTCGGGTAAGTTAACCTGTAGTTGTACTGACTCATTTTGAGCCTGATGTTTAACAATACTAGTGGCTGCATTAATACATTCTTGTATATAAACAGGCTTAGCAATACCGCTACTTTTTTTAGAAAAGTGTTTAAATTGGCTAACAATATCAGCAAGCCTATCAACCAAAGTAATAATTAATTCTAAATTATATTTAGCTTTAGCGTCCTGACCCCGCTCTTGATAACTTAACGCATTTTGCGAGTAACTACGTAACGCAGTAAGTGGCTGATTAATTTCGTGATTGATACTCGCCGACATGTTACCAATAACCGCCAATTTAGCCGATTGGATTAGCTCATCTTGCGTTTTGTTTAATTGAGTTTGGGTTTCTTTTCGTTGTTCAATTTCCGCAATAAGTAGAGCATTACTAGCCGTTAAATCTGCAGTACGTTCTTTTACCCTTTGTTCTAAAACTAGTCTCGCATTACGTTGGTTTTTTGCATTTTTCATACGTTCTTTAGTAAATAAAACTAAAAATAAAATCAGCAAATAACCACTCGCACTGATCACTGTTAAAAATGATTTTTGCTGATTAATGTTATCTAGTGATGTCCATAAATGAACTCGCCACCCTACATCAAGCATTTGTTTTTTTTGTGTAAATACTAATTTTGTTTCATTCTGATTATTAATTTTAAATAATGACCCTGAAATGTCTTTTGGTAAATACACACTCTGTGCGGATTGCACATCTAACATTTCTATTTCTCGACCAGAATAGCGAGGTGAGAATTTGAGTCGTTGCGCTTTATTATCACTTATACTACCAATAGTTTTTAAACGCCATTCACTTTTATCTGAAATGAAAACCACATCATCAGGAGCAACAATTAAAAAGTTATAGTCAATGTCACCTATTGCTTTTTTATGCTGATTTTCAATTTCATCTATACTCGTTTTAACAGCAATAACACCTATCACTTCACCATTATTTTTTACAGGAGAAGCAAAGTAATAACCACGTTTATTGCTACTTAAACCCACAGCATAATATCGAGATGACTGTCCCTTTATTGCTTGTTGAAAGTAAGGTCTAAAACTAAAATCCATACCAATAAAGGTGCGTTCGCTTTGCCAGTTACTTGAAGCTAATGTGACACCATTTTTGTCAATTAAGTAAATATCAGAGGCTTGAGTCACATCGCCTATTTCTTCTAATAACAGGTTTAAATGCTGTCTCTTATACACATCTCCGAGCCCACGAGACGTAGAGGAATCTC